>BNJU01002998.1_pt1 | contig 187441 bp, 286 predicted proteins | sample 8539281 | NCBI WGS metagenome assembly BNJU01 (sample SAMD00202456, study PRJDB9452) | human saliva metagenome | isolation source: human saliva | place: Japan | reverse complement strand
CTCTTTGATTTTGGCTTCGATTTCTGCAATTTTGGCTTCATCAATACCGTCAGCACGCCTTCTTTGCTTTTAAGGTTTCCGTTCAGCCTTCGAGTGTTTGAAGATTTCTGACAATACGGTCGTCCAGGTGGATTGCCGTGTGCGTATTCAGTATCTCTACCATCTTGATTTCGCTGATATCAGCTGGTAATGCCTTTGGAATTGATTTTGCGATGGAGTGAATCGGTGGTTGTCCACGCGGGTTGTGTTGCGCTGCCATTCCCGTATCGATAAGCGCGATTCGTCTAATTTCACGCCATCGTTGGCTTTCAAAATCTAAAAGAGGCTGTTAAACCACTGCTGATCTTTGTTTTGGTTGTCGGGTTGGGTGCTCTCCTGTTTCTTTTGTAGCTGTGAACGTCGGACTGCCTTGTTGTGCGCTGCTGAAGAAATAAAGCTGGTGTGCAGCAGGTATCAATTTAAGGCTGGAAGCAGGGCTTCGTCTTGCGGTTCTTCAAGTTTGTCGGCTGTTGCTGAGAGTGTCTGGGCATGTGCTGTTATCGTTGATTGGCACTGCGTATATTTTACGTTATTGTGTTACCGGTACCGCCGTTTGTGGGACTGCCGCTGCCGCCGGTAGATGTTGAGCCGAAAGTGGAAAGTGCGGCTGCATCGCCACTGCCGCCACCGCCGCAGGCTGAAAGGATTGCCGCGCTGACGGCAGCGAGGGATGATGGTTTGATTTTGGTGTTGATTGCAGACATATTGTCCCCCTGGTTGAAATGGTGCGTTTTTATCAAACGGCATAGTCCAATCATAGATACAATCATGACAAAAACAAAATGTTATTTGTGTTTTGCAGGGAGATGGGTGATTTAGTGGCGGTTTGTGTTTGATTTTTGCGACAAAAAGTTATTTAAGGATGTTGAACGGTTGATTGTGCCATGTACGGAAGGGTAATGGGGTGGAAATAGCGGCAGCGGGTAAATGTTTGCCCTTTCTTTAATACACTAAAAAGGTCGTCTGAAACCCAAAAATCAGGTTTCGGACGACCTTTAATCAATGCTTTTATCAGAAGCGGTAATTCACGCCCAAGGCAAACTCGCGGCCGCGCTCGTAGAAGGGCACGCGTCCGTTGCCGTCGGGGAAGCGTTGCCTGTGCGAACGGTATTGCTGTGCCGATGTTGTTGACGGCGAAGTTGACGTTCAGGTTGTCTTTTCGCGGCTGCCAGTTGGCGTAGATGTCGTACGCCGTAACCGGCTTTTCTTGCCGTGTATCGTGCTCTTGTCCGCGGGCGACGTCGGTGTATTTCACGCTGGGCGTAGCAGCCGCGCCGATTTCGAGTTTGGGGTTTTCAAACTGGTAGACAGGCTGGTCAGCATTGGCGGCCGGTGTTCAGAAGGTGAACGAGCTTTCGTGGTCTTCCCGCTTGAATCGGGCTTTCGCCGTAGTACATTTCGCCGTTCAGACGGGGTTTGACGTAGGACGCGCCGCGCGCGGTCAGACGCCCAGCGGTAGGACGCGTCAGTCTGTCAGCCATAGTTTTAAGCGTGCCGCCGTTGTAAATCTGCTGCCGCGTTCAGTGATGGGCGGTGTTGTTGTTGATTTTTGCTACCCACGACGAGACGATGGGGTCTGATGCGTCAGCGGTGGAACACGCCGCCGCGACGTTGAGAGTTGTCGTTGCGCCACTTCAGCTCCAGCCCGGCGCGGCGGGCAGTTTCGCCGGAGCTTTGCGCGTCCAAACCGGCGGCGGCGCCTGCGCGTTCGGTAGCCAACAGGGCTTCGTTCAGGCGGGGCGCGGCTGGCCTGATTGAGGGTTGCCACAGGAGAAGTTGTCGTTGATGTCCCAAATCGCGCCGATGGGGTTGAGCTGTCCGTGCGACGCTTTGTTTGCTGGCGGCGTTGTATTTGAAAAATGGTCGTAACGCAGGCCGGTGGTCAGGGTAACGGGGTGCAGGTTCCAAATACCTTCTGCGCCACGCCGTATTCGGCTCTTCTCTTTTGTCGCTGATCGCTACAGGCCGAGAATCTTCAGCCATGCGCCTTTGTCGGACGGCTCGGAGGTTTCGGCGGTAGTTGACGCCGTATTCGCCTTCATGTGTCCGTCGCCGAAAGAGCTGGCGAGGTTCAGATTCGCGCCGGTCGCTTTGATTTTGTAACCAAGCTGACCGATGGGAACGCCGCCTTGCGCCGTGCCGAAACTTGGGCTTTCGGGGAAGGCGCGCCTTTGGGCAGTTTGGTGTCGTCGGTGTTGATTTGGAAGATGATGGCGTCGATTTTGTCGAGGAAGCCGACGCTGCGGCCGCGGTATTCAGATTGTGGGTCTACTCTTTTTGATAAGTGCCGTCACGCCGATGTGGCTGTCAACGTTTTGGAACTCCGGCTTTGTCAGGTGCGTTGCCTTTTGGTATTCCTGACGGTAGGTCAGGCGGATGCCGTGGTCGTCGTTGAAGTCGTAGCCGAGTTTGGCGAGGTGGCTGTGTTGTTTCAGACGGCTGCCGCGGTTGACATTGCCGTTGCCGTCTTTTGTAGTCGCGGTTGTTGAGGAGTTGCCTGCAAACAAGGCATCGAAGCCGTTTTTGATAGCCGTAAACCGCCGCGTTGCCAGTTGAGCCTTTTTATTGCTGCTCAAGCCCGCGCCGAGTTTGAAACCGAAAGGTTTGCCGTCCGTCAGCAGGTCTTTCGCGTCAGCCGTCGTTACGCGGATGGTACCGCCGACCGCACCCAAAGCCGCGCTCGCCGCACCTGTGCCTTTTTCGACGTTGATCGCTTTTCGCCGAAAGCAGGGGTCAAGCTGGAAGCGGCTGGTGGTGGAAGATTTTGGTGGATTGGCTGGTGCCGTCCACTTCCAGATTAATCTTGTCTTCGCCGACGCCGCGGATGCTGTAAAACTGCGCCACGCCGTTGCCGCCGCCGACATCCATGCCGATTGGTCTTTCGCGACCTGTTTCAAATCGGTCAGTTTTCCATGGTCAAGCTGGTTGCGGGTAACGCGGGTCGTGCAGCAGTACCGGTAACGACAACTTCTTTCAGTTCGGCAGTTGCTTCGGGAGCGAACGTTGTCTGCATGGGCAAAACCTGAAGACAGTGCCAGCACCATGATGCTGAAACGGAAGGCGGGGGAATGGGGGTATTTCATGTTCTTCCTCTAGTTGGGTGATTAAGGGGTGTTGCGTTAGAAAGCAAGTGTATATTCTAATATTTTGCGATAATGATTTGCAAATAATATACATTACTCCGAGTAATAATCATATTTTCAGAGACCTACATTTGTTGATGCTCTTTAACCGAATGTGGCGGAAGCCAGATTTTCGGAAGGAGCTGGCGATATTTTTACTGTCGGCATCGCGTTGTTTGATGGCTGCAGCATCGCTGGTGGGGATAGAAACCTGTGTTTTAGAAAGGGGGCTTGTTGTATAGTGGATTAAATTTAAATCAGGACAGAAAGCGATGACCGCAGACAGTACAGATGGTACGGCAAGGCGAGGTAACGTCGTACTGGTTTCAAAGATTAATCACTATCTTCAGAATATTTGGATGGAGGGATGGCGTATAGAAAGGTCGTCGAGCTGATTTGTGGTTTCAGACGACCTTTTAATCAAATCAAATTACTTCGCAGCCTTAAACGCGATGGTAACCTGTTTGGGATGCGTTCCGCCAATTCTTGCGCCGCCTGCTGCCAGTGGGTTTTCGGAACAGGTAAACCACCTGTCCTCCATGCGGTAGTTTTCAGCGACCAGCGGTTGTTTCAACACGTCTTCGCCTGCCCTTCTTCGCCGATGGCTGCGCTTCGGTCGAGGACAAACAGCCAGTCAGGATCTCTTTCAGGTATTCAAGCTGACAGGCTGACCGTGGCTGACCTTCTTTGGTGGCTTCGTCAACGGCTGGAACGCCGATGTCTTTGTGCAGACCAGCCGCCAGTCGTGAAGACGGTCAAAGCGAAGGCGGACATTTTCCGCCGTTGACAGAATCGCCAAACCTTGCCTTTGCTGCGCGGCGGTTTTTCGCGGCTCGAAAAGATGCGTCAATTTCGGCACTCAGCTTGTCGGCTTCCGCCTGTTTGCCGGTTGCGCCAGCGCGTCGTACGCTCTTGCACTTTCTTTGAGGTTGGCGGTATCGGCGGTCATCTCGATGGTCGGCGCAATAGCGTTCAGCTTGTCAAACGCTTTGGCTGCGCGGCTGCCGGTGATGATGAGCGCTGCGGCTTGCAGGCGTTGAGCGCTTCGTAATCCGGCTCGAACAGCGTACCGGCAGGTTTTATCGTTTTGAAATATTCGTCCAAATAAGCCGGTCGGTTTTTATCGACAGACAAACCGGTTTTCACGCCTAATTTGTTTAAAGTATCGAGCATGCCGTCGTAAACGGCGATACGTTCAGGATTTTCAGCTTTTCGCATCGCCGCGCGTCGTTTTGACGGTCAAATCTGCGCCTTCAGTTTTGGGCTGCAAAGCTGATTTGGGCGTTTTGGTTGGGCGAAATCTTTCGGCGAACACGCGCCCAGCAAGGGCGCAACGCCAGCTAAAAGCAGTTAAACGTAACATGGGATAATTTCTCCGTTGTCGGGTTCAGGGGCGGGTAATAGGGAGGGGTCGTCTGAAAATCCGCAAAGGCGGATACACGCGCAAACACCTGTTCCAATCCTGCCGTTATCAAAGGGTTTGGAAAATGCCAGATTGAAAATCTGATTGACGGTCAGTCGTCTGAAAACCGAAGCTGATTCGGACGACCTGTATTTCCCGCTCTTTTGAAGCGGTGGTTCACGCCAAAGCGTACATCACGTCCGGTACCTGGTAGGGTATTGGTCGCGTTGACTGTGCGGATAGTAAACTTGTTGAACGTTGTTAACTGAAGATTGATATTGGGCGTGTCTTTTTGCCCAATGGTTTCCAGTTGGCGAGACATCGTTCACCTGAAACAACAGCGACAGACGTTTTCCAGTTTCGCCGTCGCGACTGACCTGCAATATCGAACCCGGCTTTTTGAACATAGCGTCGCGCCAGCCGATTTCCAGATTCGGATTTTTGGAAGCGGTAGGCAGGGGAAGCCATCAAGATGCGGCCGGTTTGTGCGCCAAAGCTCGGGGTTCGCGGCAACAATTTATCTTTGTGTATCGGCAAAAACGCGGTTTGCTGCTACGCCGACTTTGGCAGTCAAGCCGCCGGTGCGGTCGGGACGCGCCCAATTCGTAACCGTGGTTTTGATGCGGCGTTGACGGCTTCACGGATTCTTGACAGAGTCGTGGCGGTTTTGCGGATTGGCAAGCGCGTCTTTGATGGTCTGCCAAAGTAGCTGCCGTTTGCGGCAAACGTGCCGTCGTTGTGGTTGAAACCGATTTTCGGTGTGCGCGCGCGTTCGGCTTTGGTGCCGTCGGCAATCGAGATGATGCCGCGCTGCATGCGGTTTGCAGCGCGTCATACAGGCGCGGGCTGCGGCTGGCGTGGTGTAGCTTGCGCTGAAGCTCCAGGTGTTCGTGCGGCTGCCGTCCGCCGAAACTCAGGTTAAGACTGCTGCTGAAACAGTTTTTGCCGTCATGGGTTTTCGCATGAAGCGGTCAACTGCGATCCGCCGGTCGAAAAGTAAAGCCGTTAATTTCGTGAATAGCTTCGATATACGCGCCGGTATCGGTTTTGGTCAGGTTGGACAGTTTGGCGGGTGGACAAGATCCATGCTTTTCTTGTCTTTCGCTTTTCTTCATCAGTCTTATCTATTTCTTTTTAGGATCTTTGGGGTCTGGTTTCTTACCGGAGATCTTAAATTCGTTGTTCAAAAAACGCGCGACTCGATTTCCTGATGGCGGTAGTTGATACCGTATTTCAACAGGGTTTGTTCGGCAAGAGCGGCTGTCGAAGTTGAAGTTCGCACCACGGTGGCGATTCGGGTATGGTTAGGGTAGACCACATTGCCTGCGTAACCGCTGCCGCTGTCATCGGCGGAATAGCGTTCGCCAACACTAGGCGTTGGCGTTCAGTTTTCGACAAAGCGGGTTTTTACCCGTGTACTCCAAGTTGGTGTTGGATTGGGTAGTTTCACGGTATGAGGTTTCTGCCTGTCTTTTGCAGGGGTCAGACTCGAGATTGTAAACTCTTCACGCACAGTACGGATGCCCCGGTGCTGGTCTTTCATGTGGCTCAACACGATGCGGTGGTCGCCGTCGCCGAAAAGTTGTTCGATTTTGGCCAGGTAGCTGCGTTTGTCCAGTGCGCTGTGGTACGGTTTTGCCGCCGTTGGGACTGTAGCCTTTACCTGCTTCGTAATCTTTTTCATCGTTGCGGTTGTCAGAGAACAAAGCCGTCGAAGTTGCCCTCTTTTCCGAATACGCGGCACCGTAGTTTACGCCGTCATTGCTGGCATAGCCGCTGCTGAGCGCACCCCAGTTTTTGTCAAACCTTTGAGCAAGTCTTGGGCATCGACGGTTTTTGGTAATAATCGCACCGTTGGTCGCGCCGTACCGGCAGATGCCGAACCTGCGCCTTTCTGTACAGGACGATTTTTGACCAGCGCAGGGTCGATGATGAAACAGCCTTGGTGATACAGTATTTGGCTGTCGGAATGAGGCATTGTCTACCTTAATATCCACCGAGTTTTGACCCATGCCGCGCAAAGTCAGGGTGTTGGGACGTGCCGTTGCCGCCGCCGAAAATCGATGGCAGAGTTCGTCTTTCAACAATCCGCGCAAATCGGTTTGCCGTGCTTTCGTCTTTTTGTTGAAGGGTAACGATATTAGTTTTGATTTTGCTGCCTTGGCGATCGCGCTTTTACGGTAACGGTATCAGGGTAACGCTTTCTTTTTGCTTCGTTTTCCGCGTGGGCAAAAGCCGGCGGCGAAGTGCCATTGAAAGCAGGCTAGAAGCGGAACAGGGGCGAAGTCATGGAAATTTCCTTCTGTTGGATAAGTTCAGTTAATCGATAAATTATTTATTATAATAATTTTTATTTATTTTTAAAGGTAGGATATTATTTTTGTAAAAGGTGTGCATAGTTTGTGCCGATAGTGTCTGGTTTTTGTTGAGTTGGAAGTATGAAGCCCGCCGTCTGTAAAGGTCGTCTGAAAATGTCTGCCTGCTTGATCAGCATTAGAAAGTAGGGGTGGTGATGGTGCGCAACCTGTTATGCCCGTTTTCAGACGACCCCACGCGAAAAATTTTTACTTCTTCCTTGATTTATCGTGCCGAACCCTAATTTGCCGCTGTGTTAAAGGTAAGTTTGTTGACAAACTTGCCTCTTTCAAACCGCATCTGCCGGATGAAGGCAGATGATTGTTTCAAACTATTTATCGGAGCATAAAACGACCATCCGTCCTACACGACCGCGTCGTCGTCAAACTCGCTTAGAGCTGAAGAAAAACCGCATCAGGCATCACGTCTTGCCGGGCGCAGCCGCTGAAAAACCCGACATGGGCGAAGTGATCGCCGTGGGTGCGGGCAAAATCGGCAAAAACGGCGAACGCCGTCCGCTGGATGTCAAAGTCGGCGACAAAGTCATTTTCGGCAAATACAGCGGTCAAACCGTTAAAAGCCGACGGCGAGCTGTTGGTTATGCGCGAAGAAGATATTTTCGGTATTGTCGATCGACATTTCCGTGTATTCAGGGACGACGGGTCGTCTGAAAAGGCATGCAAAGGTTTTTCAGACGACCTCAGACAGAATCAAATGTATTAAATAAATTAGGAGAATCAAAACATGGCAGCAAAAGACGTACAGTTCGGTAACGAAGTCCGCCAAAAAATGGTCAGCGGCGTGAACACTCTGGCAAACGCCGTCCGCGTAACCTTGGGTACATAAGGCCCGCAACGTAGTCGTTGATCGTGCTTTCGGCGGCGCACATCACTAAAGACAGCGTTACCGTCGCTCAAAAAATCGAATTGAGACAAATTCGAAAACATGGGCGCGCAAATGGTGAGAGAAGTAGCGTCCAGCCAACGACGTGGCGGGTGACAGTACCACTACCCGCCACCGTACTGGCTCAAGCCATCGTAGCGGAAGGCATGAAATACGTGACCGCCGGCGTGAGCCGACCGACCTGAAACGCGGTATCGACAAAGCCGTTGCCGCTTTGGTTGAAGAGCTGAAAAACATCGCCAAACCTTGCGATGCTCCAAAAGAAATCGCGAGTCGGCTCGATTTCCGCCAACTCCGACGAACAAGTCGGCGCGATTATGCCGAAGCGATGGAAAAAGTCGGCAAAGAAGGCGTGATTACCGTTGAAGACGGCAAATCTTTGGAAAACAGGGTGGATGTCGTCGAAGGTATGCAGTTCGACCGCGGCTACCTGTCAGCTCACTTCATCAACGACGCAGAAAAACAAATCGCCGCGCTGGGACGATCCGTTTGTATTGCTGTTCGACAAAATCAGCAACATCCGCGACCTGCTGCCTGTTTTGGAACAAGTGGCAAAAAGCCAGCCGTCCGCTGTTGATTATTGCTGAAGACGTAGAAGGCCAAAGCGCCAGCGACTTTGGTCGTGAACAACATCCGCGGCATCCGAAAACCGTTGCCGTTAAAGCCCCGGCTTCGGCGACCGCCATAAAAGCCATGTTGCAGGACATCGCCATCCTGACCGGCGGCACCGTGATTGCCGAAAGAAGTCGGCCTGTCTTTTCGGAAAAAGCCACTCTGGAAGACTTGGGTCAAGCCAAACGTATCGAAATCGGTGAAAACACCACCATCATCGACGGCTTTGGCGACGCTAGCCCTAAATCGAAGCGCGTGTTGCCGAAATCCGCCAGCAAATCGAAAACCGCAACCAGCGATTACGACGAAAAACTGCAGGCGCGTTTGCCAAACTGGCGGGCGGCGTAGCATGATCGAAATCAGTGCCGCTACCGAAGTCGAAATGAAGAGAAAAAGACCGCGTGGAAGCGCGCTGCACGTCACCCGCGCAGCCGTTGAAGAAAGGCGTGGTTGCAGGCGGCGGCGTAGCCCTGTTGCGCGCTTATCAGCTATAATTCAGAAAAATAAAACCAGATGCAGAAAGAGTTGTCAGAGATTGCTAAATTAAAGAAATCTTACCTGAACATTTGATGTTAACTAATAACGATCAACTTGCAGGAGCTTTGATTATATTTAAAAGCAATTGAGTCTCCGCTGCGCCAAATCGTTGCCAATGCGGGCGGCGAGCCTAGCGTAGTTGTGAACAAAGTGTTGGAAGGCAAAAGCAACTGCGGTTTCAACGCAGGCTCCGGCAAATACGGCGACATGATTGAAATGGGCGTACTCGACCCGCCAAAGTAACCCGTTCCGCGCTGCAGCGCCGCGTCATCGCCGGTCTGATGCTGACGACAGACTGCATGATTGCCGAAATCCCTGAAGAAAAACCAGCTATGCCTGACGCCGGGCGGCATGCGTGGTATGGGCAGACATGATGTAAGGTTGCCCAACCTAAGCGAAACAAAAACCTGCACGGACAGACCGTGCGGGTTTTCTCTGAAGAAGGTCGTCTGAAAACGAGAAGGGTAGATTTTTCAGACGACCCTGGCTTATCTTGCCTGCTCCGCAGCAGCCGTTAACGCATTAAAATTTTGCATTAGCGTTGCTATCGAACCAGCCAGCCAGTGTAAACGGCTGTATCAAAATCCCTATAATCAGAACCATGCAGCAAGTACCAAAGATGAGCGCTGAATATCATCCAAACTTTAACCTGCCCCCATCTTCATCAAACCGACAGCCTGCACCCAAAACGCTAAGTCTTCCAAAACATCAACAGCACGGCGTAGATCTGCGGGACGTAAAAACACAAGCAGCGCCGGATTATCAAACTTCCGATGCCAAGATGAATCCCATAAAGGCAGGCGTGGCGCGCGTTTCTGCTCAAAACATGACGCATCACGCGGCTCAAAAATCAGCCACTTTATAACGGTAACCAACACGCCAAAGACGGCGGTGGCAGTGCTGACGCCGAGCAAGGTCGACATATCTGCGCATTAATCGCCTTGCACAGCAACAAAAATCGCCAAAAATGACGGGCGGCGTATAGAAATAATCAACAAAGTTTTTATAGCGCAGACGCAGAATATCCACATATCGAGTAGAAAAGAATAAAAGCATTGAATGACAGGTGGTTCGATAAAAATAGCAGGCTGGATTTTGCAGCTGAAAATACTACAGTCTGGTAAATACAGACGATGTGATATGAATTGTCGCCACCTGCGAGATATCCGCTGGAATACGCGCTTTATGGAAGGTCGTCTGAAAAGGATTCAATATGGCAAAAAGCAAAAAGGCGGTTTTGAGTAGCGGTTTTACGTTCCTGATTTCCAACGGCGTGGACAACAGCAACAGCGACCGCCTGTACCGTCGCCATCAACGACATCAACCCGGCCGTTATCGAGGCGCGGGTACAGATGGACGACGAAAGCCTTGCAGGGAGCTGGCGGATTCGATTAAAGCGCAAGGCGTTATCCAGCCGGTCATCGTGCGCGAACACGGCCTTTCCCAATACGAATTGATTGCCGGCGAACGCCGCTGGCGCATCCAACTCGCCGGACTGACCGAGATTCCGGTCGTCATCAAAACCATCAGCGACGAAACTGCGCTGGCAATGGGTTTGATTGAAAACCTACAACGCGAAACTGCCGATTGAAGAGCGCAGGGTTTGAAACGCCTCGCCGACGAGTTCGGACTGACTCATGAAACCATCGCCAAGGCGGTCGGCAAAAGCCGCAGCGCCATTTCAACAACCTGCGCCTGTTGAGCCTGCCGAGCCGGTCAAAGAAATGCTCTACCACCGCCATCTTGAAATGGGACACGCCCGCGCCCTGCTGACCCTGCCCGTGGTCGAGCAGCGAGATTGGCGCAAAAAGCAGTAAAAACGGTTGGTCGGTGCGCGCGAGTCGAACGCCGCAGCCAAATCGCCCATCAAACCAAACGAAATCAAAACCATCAGCCCCGATATACGTTGTCTGAACGACGTGTTGACCGAAAAGGCTGGGCGTTAACGCGGAAGTCAAACCACCAATCACAAAAAGGCAAAATCGTCCTCACTTCTGATACGCCGGAAACATTTGAATATCTGCTGAAACAGTTGGGCATCGATTATCAGATGTGAATTAGGTTGTGCGGAAGAATTTAAAATTAAAGAGCCATCTGACACGTCTTCTCCAGTTTTCAGATGACTTTTATAAAATAGAATTACTGGATAATGGCTGCATAATTTAATGTAATTTGTGATAGAATAAAAATTACATACGTTGTTAAATGTGGCTGGTGTTATTTCACGAGGTTAACTATCCTCTTGACGTGTGCAGGCTTCTTCATTATATTCTAGCATCCTTGACCATTTCCGTTGATCCCCTAATTTTTCATGAATCAGATTTTAGTTTATCAAATCATTGTTTTATTAATTATTTCTGTATTAAGTGCTGTTTTTGCGGGTGTGGATGGATTTTTGGTCTTCTGTCGCAGGGGAGTTTGTTATTTAGTCCGTCTTCTATCGCAGTTTACTTTTAAAAATTTTTCCAAGCGCAACCCTTTTGTATCGTGGTAAAGCGATTCGTTATCGGAAATTTTAAAAAGTAGTGCTGTCGCTGAGTGATGCTCTTGCCGTATTCGCAGTTTGGCATCGGTCTTTGATATTCTTTCCGTTCTTGTTCGGATTGCTCGGTGTCAGCCATTTCGTTTTTAGTATTGTTGAGGTGAAGCATTGGCGGGTGACAGTACTGCTACTGATTACATCACGCACCACTTGCAAAGTTTGACCAGCCTTTCCGATGTCGCTAAGGGACAAGGCTTGGATAATATTGCTGATTTTTCTTTATATTAATATTGATGCAATATTTTTCTCTCTGTATTGTTGGGTGTAATCGGAGTTTCCTACTTTTGCGTAGGGGCTAAGAAGGCGACGGCGGGTGTGCCGGGGGCGTTTTCAGGCTGCCGTCGAAAGTTTTTGTTTGAGTTTGTGGATGATATGTGCAAAAGCATTATTCACAACGAGCAATCTCAACCATTGCTCCGTGAGGCTTGACGCTGTTTGTATGGATTTTCCTGATGAGATGCCATGGATATGCTGCCGGTCGATTTGTTCCGTAGCTATGGCAAAAACATTACCGGTAACCATCATGCATTGTTGCGTATTGTACCGACCGCAGATTTGAATACCACATTAGCGTTGGCCTATCCGATTGTCTTGGTGATTGTGGCTATTACAATATCAAAAATCAAAGGTATCCGTGGTTGGATTCATGAGTTGTTCAGCGCTCCGTTCGGCGCCAAACTGCTCCCGCCAACTTCCGCTTTGAGATCTGGTCAATTTCTCTAAAACAGTTTCTCACGGTATGCGGTTGTTCGGTAGCATGTATGCCGGCAGGCTGGTGTTCCTTCTGATTGCTTTGCTGGGTGGCGCTGGGCGACATCTGGAAGCGTTGAAGTGTTGGATCCGATTCTGTTTGGTTTCCACATCCTTGCCGGATTGGCATGGGCGATTTTCCATATCTTGAGTGATTACCCTGCAGGCATTTATCTTTATGGCCTTGGCGTTTGTCTATATCGGACAAGCTCATGATGCACATTAATTTATTGGGTAGTTTTTCATTAACTTTCTTTGTTTTCTCAAGGGTAAAAATGGGTTTGATAGCAATTGCATGTGGTTTGATCGTAGCATTGGGTGCATTGAGGTGCCTCTATCGGTATCACGATGGTCAGTTCAAAATATCTGGAATCTTCTGCTCGTCAACCTGGTCAGTTGATTACTTGCTAAACCGAGTGTTCCTGATTGCTGGTCTGATTGATGCCGCATTCCTGATTGGTGTGGCTATTGCACTGTTGTTCGCCTTCGTTAAACCATTTGGTGCATAATCAAACGGCGTGATCGTCTGGGTACAGACTTCAGTCTGTTTGATTGACTACTAGTACGAAGGTTAACTAACGTGAATATTAATGCAACCTTATTCACTCAAATCATCGTCTTTTTCGGTTTGGTTTGGTTTACCATGAAATTCGTATGGCCGCCAATCGCAAAAAGCATTGGATGAGCGTGCCGCAAAATTGCCGAAAGGCTGGCTGCTACCGAGCGCGGTAAAGAAACGATTTTCGAACAGGCAGAAGAAAGTTGCAGAACTCTTGGCTGAAGGGCGTAACGAAGTTTCGAAATGGTAGCAAAGCGCCGAAAAAGCGTGCCGCCAAAATCGTAGAAGAAGCGAAAAGAGCAAGCTACTGTCGAGGCGGTGCGGATTACAGCACAAGCTAAAAGCTGATGCCCAGCAAGAAATGAATCGTGCGCGAAGTTTTGCGTGAACAGGTTGCTGCATTGGCGGTTAAAGGTGCAGAGTCTATTTTGCGCAGTGAAGTAGATGCTTCAAAACATGCGCAGCTGCTCAGTGCTAAAACAGGAGCTGTAATCTTGCTGGCTGAGTTCGCAACGATTGCGGACCATGTCTACAGCATGTGTTTAATCTAGCGCAGGACCCAAATTGAGTCTTGGTTGGGGCGGACTGGAAGAATTAGCCGCGGTTGTTCAAAAATCAGAAAGTAATTTCTTTTTCTTGAGCAACCTGAAATCAATACTTCTGAAAAGGTAAATGTACTTGCCGAACTCGTTGAATTAAAAAGTGATGAATTGAAGAATTTTCATTACTGTTCTGGTAGAGCAAAACGTTTGCCTGTATTGCCTGAAGTCTATGCTCAATATCAAACTTTAACTTGTCATTCAATCATACTAAGTCCGCTGTGATTTACAGTGCTTATCCATTGACTGAAGATCAATTGGCTGAGTTAGCTGAAATATTGAAAAAACGCTGACAGTAAGTTGCAGATTACAACTGAAGTCGCGCCCTGAATTAATTGGCGGTGTCAAAGTTGAAGTGGGTGATTCAGGTCTTGGATTTGTCGGTGCAGGGTAGAATTGAATGCCCTGTAGCCGACTATGACAAATTAGGAGAGTTTTCATGCAGCTTAATCCTGCTGAGTGCTGATTTGATTAGCTAAAATTAATCTGTCTGGAAATGCAAATGCACGTACCGTGGTACGAGTTATTTCTGTAACAGACGGTATTGTTCGTATTCATGGCTTGTCAGACGCAATGCAGGTGAGGATGTCGAATTCGGTAACACTTTCGGTTTGGCGATGAACTTGGAGCGCGACTCCGTCGCGCGCCGTAGTGTTAGGTGAATACGAACATATTAAAGAAGGCGACACAGTTACTTGTACCGGCCGTATTTTGGAGTACCTGTCGGTCGTGAATTGGTTGGTCGCGTTGTAGATGCGTTAGGTCGCCCGATTGATGGCAGAGCGCGATCAACACATCTTCCACAGCGCCAATCGATTGCACCGGGTGTAATTGCCCGTAAATCAGTTGACCAACCTGGCAAACCGGTCTGAAGGCCATTGACTCAATGGTTCCGATTGGTCGCGGTCAGCGTGAGCTGATCATTGGTGACCGTCAAACAGGTAAAAACAGCCGTAGCATTGGATGCTAGTGTCAACCAAAAGGTACGGGCGTTATCTGTTATGTTGCAATCGGTCAGCATCTTCTATTGCCAGCGTGGTACGCAAATTGGAAGAGCATGGCGCAATGGAGCACTACTATTGTGGTTTGCGGCGACTGCTTCTGAGCTGCGGCTGCAATATATCGCACCTTATAGCAGGTTGTACGATGGGCGAGTTTTTCCGCGACCGCAGTAGAAACGCATTGATTGTATATGATGACTTGTCCAAAACAAGCTGTTGCTTACCGTCATTTCCTGTTGTTGCGCCGTCCTCCCGGTCGTGAAGCATATCCTGGTGACGTTTTTCTATCTTCACTCTCGTTTTGTTGGAGCGCGCTGCCCGTGTAAATGAGCACGAAGTTGAAAAAACTGACCAATGCGCGAAGTGAAGGGCAAAACAGGCTCCTGACTGCGTGCCGATTATTGAAACGCAAACCGGCGACGTCTCTGCATTCGATGCCGACAAACGTGATTTCGATTACCGACGGTCAGATTTTCTTGAAACCGACTTGTTTTAACGCCAGTATCCGTCCTGCGATTAATGCCGGTATTTCGGTATCGCGCGCGTGAAAGGTGCTGCACAAAACCAAAAGTAATTAAAAACTGGGTGGCGGTATCCGTTTGGCACACCCAATATCGTGAGTTAGCAGCCTTCTCGCAATTTGCTTCCGATTTGGATGAAGCTACACGCAAACAGCTGCAACACGGTGAGTGGTTACTGAATTGATGAAGCAAAAACAGTTCAGCACTTTGGATCACAGCTGAAATAGCTTTGACCTTGTGGTAAGTAATAGTGGTTCTTACGAAGATGTACCGGTATCAAGGGCATTGGCTTTCCGAAGCGGGAATTTTTGAGCTTTGTACGCACTCAGCATCCTGGTGTTTTAGAAGCAATCAACGCATCAGGTGCGATGTCCGATGAAAAGTGAAAAAGCATTGACCGAAAGCCATGAATTCTTTCAAATCTTCTTCTGCTTACCAAGCCCGTAAGAGCTAGTAGAAAGGAGTCTGAAATGGCAGTCGGAAAAGAGATTCGCGCAAAATCCGTAGTGTTCAAATACCCAAAAAGATCACTAAAGCGATGCAGATGGTGTCAACCTCTAAAAATGCAGAGACTCAGGAACGGATGCGCTTGGCGCGTCCGTATGCCGAAAAAGTACGGACGGTTATGAGTCATTTGGCGCGAACCCATGAAAGATCACGGTATTAAATTATTGGCACCTCATCGTGAAACACGACGGGTAGGTTTCATTTTAATCGCCTCTGATAAAGGTCTTTGCGGTGGTTTGAACGCGAATGTTTTGAAGAAATTCTTAGCGCAAGTCCAAGAATACCAAGAACAAAGGCATTGAAGTTGATGTCGTCTGTTTAGGTAGTAAAGGTTTGTGCAGCTTGTCAAAATATCGGTTTGAACGTTATTGCCAGTGCGATTAATTTGGGTGATACCCCAAAATGGAATTGCTGCTTGGTAGTGACTGAAATCTTCAACGTTACGAGAAGCATGAGTTAGATAAAATACATCTGGTATATTCGCTGTTTTGCGAATACCATGCGTCAAGAACCACGATTGGAGGTTCTGCTGCCTATCGGCGAAAATGTGATAGAAGACGAGGAGAGTTATTCTTCATTCAGTTGGGAATACCGTTATGAGCCAAGATCCTGTCGCTGTGTTGGAATATCTGGTTCGCCGCTATTTAGAGTCTGTGGTTTACCAAGCGTTGAGTGACAATATGGCATCTGAGCAAGCTGCGCGTATGGTGGCAATGAAAGCAGCCACACGACAATGCAGGCAATGCCATTAAAGAGTTGCGTTTGTGTATATAACAAATCGCGTCAAGCTGCGATTACCACGGATTGTCAGAAATTGCAGCAGGTGCGGCGGCAGTTTAATGTCGTCTGAAACCTGAACAGGAAATTAGGATACGATAATGAGCCAGGCAAAACATCGTACAAATTATTGGTGCGGTAGTTGACGTGGAGTTCCGCGTGATGCCATTCCGCGTGTTTTCGACGCCCTGAAATTGGATGCAAACGGCTGACTTTGGAAGTGCAACAGCTTCTGGGTGACGGCGTAGTCCGTACTATTGCAATGGGTAGTTCGGATGGTTTCTAAAACGCGGCATGACTGTAAGCAATACAGGTGCGCCAATTACAGTGCCCGGTGGTAAAGGTACTTTTGGGACGTATTGTTGATGTATTGCGTACGCCTGTTGATGAAGCAGGTCCGATTGATACCGACAAACACCGTGCCATCCATCAGACAGCTCGAAATTTGATGAACTGTCTGCGACTACTGAGCTGTTGGAAACCGGCATTAAAAGTAATTGACTTGCTGTGTCCGTTTGCCAAAGGTGGTAAAAGTGAGGTCTGTTCGGTGGTGCCGGTGTGGGCAAAACCGTCAACATGATGGAATTGATTAACAACATCGCTCAAAGCACATGTGGTTTGTCCGTGTTCCGCAGGTGTGGGTGAGCGTGCACCCGCGAAGGTAATGACTTCTACCACGAGATGAAAAGATTCCAACGTATTGGACAAAGTAGCGATGGTTTACGGTCAGATGAACGAACCTCCGGGCAACCGTCTGCGTGTAGCCTTGACCGGTTTGACGATGGCCGAATACTTCCGTGATAGAAAAAGACGAAAAGCGGCAAAAGGTCGCGACGTATTGTTCTTCGTGGACAACATTTATCGTTACACTTTGGCCGGTACCGAAGTATCCGCATTGTTGGGCCGTATGCAGCTTCAGCAGTAGGGTTACCAACCGACATTGGCTGAAGAAATGGGTCGTTTGCAAGAGCGTATTACCTCTACCCAAAACAGGCTCCATTACTTCTATTCAAGCCGTATATGTACCTGCGGATGACTTGACTGACCCGTCTCCTGCAACAACGTTTGCCCACTTGGACGCTACTGTCGTGTTGAGCCGTGATATTGCCTCTTTGGGTATTTACCCAGCAGTTGACCCGCTCGATTCCACTTCGCGCCAACTGGATCCGATGGTATTGGGTCAAGAACACTATGACGTAGCCCGCGGCGTACAATCTACCCTGCAAAAATACAAAGAATTGCGCGATATTATTGCCATTCTGGGTATGGATGAATTGTCAGACGAAGATAAACTGACCGTGATGCGTGCGCGTAAGATCCAACGCTTCCTGTCGCAACCGTTCCACGTTGCCGAAGTATTTACCGGCTCTCCCGGCAAATATGTATCGCTGCGTGACACCATTGCCGGCTTTAAAGCTATCTTGAACGGTGAATACGACCATCTGCCTGAACAAGCTTTCTACATGGTAGGCGGTATCGAAGAAGCGGTCGAGAAAGCGAAAACCTTAAACTAAGGAGGTCGGCATGAGCATCATGCGAGTTGAAGTGGTAAGTAGTGAGCAGAACATCTATTCAGGCGAAGCCAGTTTTGTAGTGGTTCCGACTGTTCAAGAGTGAGGCTCGGTATTTATCCGCGACACGAGCCGATTATGAGTTTTAGTACGTCCCGGTGCAGTGCGTTTGACCGTGCCGGGCGAAGCCGAAGAGTGCTTGTTGCCGTGTCCGGCGGGTGCTGGAAGTGCAGCCCAACCAACTTACTGTGTTGGCGGATGTTGCCGTACGCAGTTCCGAGATGGATCGGGAGCGCGCGGAAGCTGCCAAGAAGGCGGCGGAAACAGGCATTTTCTCAAGCCAAAGACGATAAATCGCTGGCTGAAGCACACAAAAGCCTTGGCCGCAGCGATTGCCCAACTCAAGACCTTGGATTATCTTCGTTCGCACAAAAACAAATAAGCAGATTTGCTTTACAAAAAGCACGGTTGATTACCGTGCTTTTTATTTTTTTATGATTGATGATTTTGAGAAGAACGGAATCTTTAGATAACGAATGCTGTAAAAAGTTTTAAATGATTCCTTTATTGCATAATTTTTGCTTTTACTGAGTCAGCGATAAAGGTTGTTTACTGAATACGGTTTTTATAGGATAAAGCAAATTCTTTGGTAAGAATCTATCGTATTTTAAAGTGGTGTTAATGTCGTCTGAATGTATTTAAGACGACTTTTTTTTTTTTAAGGACACCTATTTGCCTATTCCAATAATGAATAAAGTTTGGCTATTTAGGAGGATTGCCATTTTATCTCGAATCAAAAACAACAAATTTATAGACAAGAGGTTTTTATTTTGCATAAACGGTATTTTATTGTAAAAATGCTAACTGGGTTATAATTTTAAAAATACATTATCATAGATTAATGTGAACCTATTGCGATAAATATTTTCATATTGCGGATAATTTGTCATGAACTTTGATTTCATATTTGGGGATGGTGTATCGGTATGGCGAGATATAGCCTGATACATGATTTTGGCTGCGCTTGTCAGTAAGCAAGATTCAGTAAAACGGTTTTATCAGCCGTTTTGCTGTTAATAGTGCGTGCTCAATGCTGCTTGGATGAAAAATTCATATCATGTTTTCCGTCATCTTGATATACGTATTTCAGGAACGCATGAACAAATTGATTATGTTTACGTTTCACGATTCGGTATTTTTATCGTATCACACCGAATTACCAAAGGCCGTATTTGGGGATAACGGAGACGGGATGTGGACGCAGAAATTCCATAGAACCAAGATGCTTTTCCCTAATCCATTGGCACAGAATCAACGCTATATCCAAGCTTTTGAGTGCGGCAGCTAGTTTAGCCGCGTTTGTTTACTCGGTTGTTGTATTTTCGGAAATTGCCAATTTCAAACTATGATGCCGGATAATGTCATTGAATCTGCTGAGATTCAATGAATACATTACACAATATAGCGAAGTCGTCTTAAATGACGACAAAGTTGCTGAAATCGAAAAGAAATTTTTAGAGAGTAATGAATTTGATAATGTGTTTGGTCAAAATGGTTCTCGATCCACGCTTAATGAAGTATAGTGGATTAACTTTAAACCAGTACGGCGTTGCCTCGCCTTGCCGTACTATCTGTACTGTCTGCAGCTTCGTCGCCTTGTCCTGATTTAAATTTAATCCACTATAGAACAGAAAAATTTAGTAGAGTACATATAGTTTTTGAAATTATAGGTTGAACATAAAAGGTCGTCTGAAACCTGAATCGGTTTCAGACGACCTTTTATGAAACGCTATCGCTATCAGCGTTTGACGCCGCTGAGCCTTGCCCAGCCTTCGTCGATTTCGGCGGGTTCGATGTCGAACCATTGGCGGTAAATGCCGCTGAGTTCTTCGACTTGTTCGTCCAGCAGACCGGACAACACGATGCGGCCGCCTTGTTTGGTGCGGGCGGCGAGCATTTCGCCGAGCATGCGAAAGGGGATGGCGAGGATGTTGGCGACAACGATGTCAGGTGCCTGCGGCAAACCGTCAGGCAGGTAGAACTGTGCATCGACGTTGTTTTTGTGCGGCGTTGTCGCTTGCTGGCGCGGATGGCTTGTTCGTCAATATCGACGCCGACGGCAGGACCTGCGCCAAGCTTGAGGGGCGGCGATGGTCAGGATGCCGGAGCCGCAGCCGTAGTCGAGGACGCTTTCGCCGCCTGAGTTGTGTGTCCAGCCGCTGAGGCAGAGGGCGCGTAGTCGGATGGCTGCCTGTTCCAAAAAGCTAGCGGGGTCAAGCTGGAGGTTGACGGCATTGCTGTTGGGCGCTTCGTGCCAGAGGGGGTAATCCACAGGCGTTCGGAAATTTGGATGGGGTCGAACTGACGCTTGGGTCAGGCGCACCAGTCTTGGTCGGCGAGGATTTCGCTGGTGTATGCCAGTCTTTCAACCCGCATGCTTGGCTGGCGGCTTGAATCATGGCTGCGGCATCGTCGTTTTGACCGAACAAGGCGATGACTTTGCTTTGCTGCCAGATTTGTTCGGTCGGCATACCGGGTTCGCCGAAGATGGCTTGTTCGTTTTCGGTGCCTGCGTAGGCGTCTTCGATGGCGGCGGAGGTGCGCCGTGTTCCATCAGGGCGTCGGCAAGGCGTTCGGCGACAGCGTCGTTGACGTTTATGGTGATTTGTTGATAGGGACATGATGGGCTTTCTCGGTGGGGTCGTCTGAAATTAGGGAAATGGCAGTCAAATACGCGATGTTGGTCGTTTGCGGTATGTTTGGACTATGGGCGCAACAGCGAGTACCTACTTCGGATTGAATCGTTTTTCTGCCTGAACACGGATTCTTTCTTGCGCCGAAAATGGCGGCGAGACGAGGCTTACTCGAGTCATAATTATAGGCTTGTCGGCAATCGCGGCTGTATGCGAAATCAAATTCAACCTGTCTGAAAAAGGTCGTCTGAAAAGCCATGCGGTTTTTCAGACGACCTTCGACTATCAAGCGGGACGGTTTTATTTGTCCTGTTTGGCTTTGCGTTCTTCCAGCCAGTGTTCCGAGATAATGGATGCTGACGCCGCCTTTTTCAAAACCGGGTCGCTGAACAAATCGCGGTGCAGCGGGTATTGGTTTTGATGCCGGTCACGGCAAGCTCGGCGAGGGCGACGCGCATTTTTGCCATTGCCTGCTCGCGGGTTTTACCGATGACGCAGACTTTGCCGATCAGGCTGTCGTAGTACGGCGGGATGCGGTAGCCTTGGTAAATGTGGCTGTCCACGCGGATGCCGAAGCCGCCGGGCAGGTGGCGGCTTTTCAATCAGGCCGGGGCTGGGGATGAAGTTGTACGGGTCTTCGGCATTGATGCGGCACTCAAAGCATGGCCTTCGATGTGGATGTCTTTTGCTTGTATTGCAAAGGCAGGCCGCCGGCAATGCGGATTTGTTCCTGTACGATGTCCACGCCGGTAATCAGCTCGGTAACAGGGTGTTCGACTTGAACGCGGGTGTTCATTTCGATAAAGAAGAATTCGCCGTTTTCATACAGGAATTCAAACGTACCTGCGCCACGGTAGCCGATGCGTTTGCAGGGCGTCGGCACAGGCTTTGCCGATTTTTCGCGGGCTTTTCGTCGATGAAGGGAGCGGGTGCTTCTTCGATGACTTTTTGGGTGGCGGCGCTGCATGGAGCAGTCGCGCTCGGCAAGGTAGATGGCGTTGCCGTGTTCGTCGGCAAGCACTTGAATTTCGACGTGGCGCGGGCGTTGCAGGTAGCGTTCCATATAGACCATCGGATTGCCGAACGCCGCGCCTGCTTCGGCTTTGGTCATTTCGACAGACTTGATGAGGTCTTCTTTTCTCGACCACGCGCATACGCGTCCGCCGCCGCCGCCCGATGCTTTGATAATCACGGGATAACCGACTTTATCGGCGGTTTTGAGGATTTCAGCGGGATCGTCGGACAGGGCGCCGTCCGAACCGGGAACGCAAGGTACGCCCGCTTCAATCATCGCGTGTTTGGCGGAAACTTTGTCGCCCATCAGGCGGATGGTTTCGGCTTTAGGGTAAATGAAGATGAAAGCCGGATTGTTCGACCTGTTCGGCAAAATTGGCGTTTTCGGCGAGCCGTAGCCAGGTGGATGGCATCGCGCCAGTAACTTCTGCTGCGGCAATGATGGCAGGGGATATTAAGATAGCTTTGTGCGGAAGCGGCAGGTACGATGCTACGGATTCGTCGGCAAGTTTGACGTGCAGACTGTCTTTGTCGGCTTCGGAATGCACGGCGACGGTGGCGATGCCCATTTCACGGCAGGCTCGCGGGACGCGCAGCGCGATTTCGCCTCGGTTGGCGATTAATACTTTTTCAGCATGATGACCTTTCTGTGGTTTCAGACGACCTGCTTGTTACCTTTTGCCCAATGCATTGCGGATTTTTCATCGGTCTTGTATTGGCTCAACGCGTACACCGCCCACATGGCGGCAGGGAATCCAGCCGATTAAGGTAGATTGGAGAATCAGGCAGATGATGCCCGCGATCGGACGGCCGATGGTGAAGAAATACGGCAAAGGGCAGGAAGATGAGCTAACAACAGAGCGCATGGTGGAAATCCTGAGTTGGAAAGCATTTCAGACGACCTCCCGCAATCGGAAGGTCGTCTGAAAACGAATGATTCGATGATGAAGAGCGGCTCGCCAAATTCCACAGGCGTACCGTTTTTCCACCAGAATTTCTTTAACCGTGCCGATTTTTCGGCTTCGATTTCGTTCATCAACTTCATCGCTTCGATGATACACAATGTATCGCCGGCTTTGACTTGCTGACCAACTTCGACGAAAGCGGCGGCATTCGGGTGGGCGCGCGGTGCAGCACGTACCGACCATAGGGCGATTTTTGCGCGTTGGACGGGTCGCGGGCGGCTGGGGCTGCAGGGAGCGGGGGCTGCTGCGGCGGCAGGCGCGGCAGCGAGGTGCAGGGCAGCGGCACCGCTGCGGGCGGGCGCGGCATAAGCAGGGGAGCCGGGCGGCGGTGGCGCGGGTGATGCGGACTTTTTCCTCGCCTTCGGTAACTCGATTTCGGCGTACCCAGTTCTTCTACTAAATCAATCAGTTTTTAACGCACCAAATCCATTTTCGTTCCTTTACGATACGGCCAAAATGTTGTGAAGCAGCCGTGTTTGTTGCGGGATACTTTTCAGAAAACAACCGGCCTGCGGCAACGGCGCAAAGCCGGACGGTGATGGGTTGCATAAAGGGCATTCGCAGGCAGAAACCCCGTAAATGAATTTGACTATCTTTTCCCGAACTTGCCGACAAATGTCTCAGCAAAATCTCGAAAAAGGCGGTTTTGAACAAAACGGGCAGATTCGGAAAAAGTTCGTCCGAATGTGTATTTTTCAACGAGTGTTTGATTCTAATTTGTTGGTTTTATGAAGGAAAAAGGTCGTCTGAAAATTCAGGTGGGGATGCCGATAAACCACTTTGCCCGTTTTCAGACGACCTTTTGACATGAATGGGGATTTAGAGCGAGAATTTTTATGAAGGAGCGATGGATTGGGTTTGCTAACCTGACTGAGCCTTCTGGCTTTTTGGCTTATGCGGAAATGAATGGCTACAGTTGTGCGGTCAGAGATTTATGGTCACGTTGGTAAAAGGTCGTCTGAAAGCAGATTTTCAGACGACCTTTTCGCATTTTGAATTATTCCCGTCTTTAACCGGATGATCGGGCAAATACACATCGAAGCGGTGCTTTGCCCGTGTATTGGTAGGCAGGTTTTTCGCCGTTGAGAAATTCGCCGAGGCGCGGGCGTTTGACGACGACACGTTTTTTGGCGATGGCGCGGGCGGCGGCAAGCAGCTCGGCTTCTTGCTATGGGCGGCACCGACGACGCTGTGGAACTACGCCATTTCCTTTTTGACGGCGGCGGAGTTTTTGGCGTTCGGTACATGGGGTCAAGGTACACGATGTCAGGGGCGCGATTGGGCGGCGAGTTCGCGCATCAATTCGACGGCGTTGCCATAATGGAAAGTCATGCGGCGGGCGATGTCTTGAATTTCAGGCACTTGCAGCGCGCGTTCGAGGCCGTCGGCAAGCAGGCAGGCGACGGCGGGATGCTGCTCGAAAGTGTGGACGCTCCAAAACCAAGCGAGGCGAGGACGAAACTGTCACGCCCGAGGTCCGCCGGTGCCGTCCCAGACGGTCGGTTTGGTTGCTGTGGTTGACCGCTTTGGCAATCAGCTCGCCGCCGCCTTTGGTGCGCCGGTATTGGGCTGCGCCGCCGCCGAAAGTCGACGCGGACGCGCCTTTTTCCCCCGCGCGGCACGAAGCTGACGCCCTCCGCATCGGCAAGCAGGTATTCGCCGTTGTCAGGCAGGGCAGGGCGGGAGTGAGGTCAATTTCTGCGCCAAACGGCGGGCGTGTTCAATAGCGGTGTCAGAGAAATAGACGGCGAGGTATGGTGTGGGTGTGCAAATCTTTTGGGACAGACATTTTCAGACGACCTTTGATTATGAATTGTCAACAATATGAACTGTATTTTTATTGAACTATCGATTTTTTCACTGCGATTCATTCTCAGATAACGCTATAATATGCCTAAGATTCTTTTGAATCCATCAGCGTTTGTCTTTCCGATGGGCTTTCAGACGACCCTCCTCTTTTTCTTCTCCATTCGGTAAAGGAAAATCATGAGCTTCAAAACCGATGCCGAAATCGCCCAATCTTCCGCCATGCGTCCGATTGGCGAAAGTGCCGTCAAGCTGGGTTTGAACGTTGACAATATCGAACCCTACGGCCATTACAAAGCCAAAATCAATCCTGCCGGAAGCGTTCAAACTGCCGCAAAAACAAAGGCCGTCTGATTTTGGTTACCGCCATCAACCCGACTCCGGCGGGCGAAGGCAAAACCACCGTGACCATCGGTTTTGGCGGACGCATTGCGCCACATCGGCAAAACGCCGTTATCGCCCTGCGCGAGCCTTCTTTGAGCTACTGTGTTCGGTGTCAAAGGCGGCGCGGCGGGCGGCAGCTATGCGAGTTTTGCCGATGGAAGACATCAACCTGCACGCCGGCGACTTCCACGCCATCGGTGCGGCGAATAACGCTCGCCGCCGTGCTCGACAACCACATCTGACCAGGCAACGAGTTGAACATCGACCTAAACGCGTGCTGTGGCGGCGCGTGGTCGATATGAACGACCGCCAGTTGCGCAACATCATCGACGGCATGGGCAAACCCGTTGACGGCGTGATTCGTCCGACAGCTTCGACATCAGCGTCGCCTCCGAAGTCATGGCGGTATTCGTGCCTCGCCAGAGACATCAGCGATTTGAAAGAGCGTTTTGGGGCAACATCCTCGTCGCCTACGCCAAAAGACGGCGGCCGTTTACGCCAAAGATTTTGAGCCCGGCGCGATGGCGGCATTGCTCAAAGACGCCATTACGCTCAACTAGTGCAAACTGTTGAAGGCACGCCGCACTCGTACACGGCCCGCTTCGCCAAACATCGCCCGGCTGCAGCTCCGTTACCGCCACCCGACTGGCGAAACGCCTGCTGGTTACGCCGTAACCGAAGCAGGCTTTTGGCGCGGATTTGGGTGCGGAAAAATTCTGCGACATCAAATGCCGCCTTGCCGGTTTGAAACCCGACGCAGCCGTCGTCGTCGCCACCGTCCGCGCCTTGAAATACAGCGGCGGCGTAGAACGCGCCAACCTCGGCGAAGAAAACCTCGAAGCCTTAACGGCAAAGAGCCTGCCCAACCTGCTGAAACACATTTCCAACCTGAAAAAACGTATTCGGCCTGCCCGTCGTCGTCGCCATCAACCGCTTCGTGTCTCGACTCCGATGCCGGGTGGCCATGATTGAAAAAGCCTGCGCCGAGCACGGCGTCGAAAGTTTCCTGACCGGAAGTGTGGGGCAAAAGGCGGCGCGGGCGGCGCCGGATTTGGACGCGCAAAGTCGTCACGCCATCGACAACGCAACAATGAATTCCGCTTCGCCACGATGTCGAGTTGAGCATCAAAGACAAAATCCGCGCCATCGCCCAAAAAGTGTACGGCGCGGAAGACGTCGATTTCAGCGCAGAGCATCCGCCGAAAATCGCCTCGCTGGAAAAACTGAGCTGGACAAAATGCCCGTCTGCATGGCGAAAACGCAATATTCCCTCGGCGACAACGCCAAACTCTTGACTGCCCCGAAGGTTTCCGCATCGCCGTGCGCGGCATCGCCCGTCTCCGCCGGCGCAGGCTTTGTATCGTCGCCTGTGCGGCAACATGATGGAAAATGCCCGGCCCTGCCTAAAGTCCCCGCCGCCGAGAAAATCGACGTGGACGCAGACGGCGTGATCCACGGCTTGTTCTGATTTGAATCGGCAGTGAAATAAAACGGCAAAGAGGTCGTCTGAAAAACGGGTTTCAGACGACCTTTTTAATATTGAAACGGTTTAAACTCAACCGTGACAGCCCGTAGCGTGAGCTGCGCCGCGAATCTTCCTCTGATGAAAATAGTCGTCTGAAACGATCGAACAAACTCACAAATTCATTTTTCAGACGACTATTTTTTATGGTTTTTATCTTAATTCTGCTTTGTTTTGTAAATACGTTTTGTTTTTATAGGTGAGATCTGTCTTTTCAGATGACCTCCCGCCCTACCAACCGCCGCCATCCCGCACCACTGCCCCGCCTGTCGAAACGCGTTATGCTTCCCAGTGCTGTCCGACCCACCCGCTTCAGGAGAACACCATGCCCGAACAAAACCGCATCCTCTGCCGCGAACTGAGCCTGCTCGCTTTCAATCGCCGCGTTTTGGCGCGGCGCAGGATGAAAAACGTACCGCTTTTTGGAACGTTTGCGGTTTTTTGTGCATCGTCTCTTCAATCTCGACGAATTTTTCGAGGTACGCATGGCGTGGCTCAAACGTGCGCAAAAATGAATCCGCACGAGCGTTTGGACAACGGCACCACGCCGTCCGAAACCATCGCCGCCGTCGCCGCCGAGCATCACGCGCTGATACAAAGAGCAATACCGCCTGTTCAACGAAGTCTTGCAGCCCGAACTGGGCAAACAAGGCATCCATTTCTACCGCCGCCGCAACTGGACGCCCGGGCGGCAAAAATGGATTGAGCGGTATTTTCGACGCCGAACTGTTGCCCATCCTGCATCGGACTCGACCCGTCGCACCCCTTCCCGCGCCCTCTGAACAAATCGCTCAACCTCGCCGTCGAACTTGAAGGCACGGATGCATTCGGCCGCCCGCTTCCGGCATAGCGTTGTGCAAGCCCGCGCATCCTGCCGCGCGTCGTCCCCTGCCCGCAGGTCGTGCGACGGCGGCAGCGGCTCGTTTTCCTTTCCTCCATCCTGCACGCCCGTCCGGCAAACTCTTCCCCGGCATGACGGTCAGAGGCTGCCACCAGTTCCGCCCTGCCCGCGACAGCGACCTGACCGTCGATGAAGAGACCTCCAAAAACCTACGCGCCGCCATTCAAAAACGAATTGCACGACCGCGAATACGGCGACGACGGCGTGCGCCTCGAAGTCGCCGACACCTGCCCGCCCCATCCCGACTTCCCTGTCGCCCAGTTCAAACTACGCCCCCGCCGAGCTTTACCAAGTCAAGCCTGGTCAACCTCGTGCGCCTTAATGCCGTGCCCGATTTGGTTGACCGTCCCGACCTCAAGTTTCCCGCACGCGGGAGCAGGGTCGTCTGAAAGCATTGCGCAGAACGGCTCCATTTTCAAACTGGCGAAACAGTCGCCCATCCTGCTGCACCATCCGTATCAGTCCTTCGACCCGTCGTCCCATGATACGCGAAGCCGCCGCCGACCCGCCGTCCTGCCGTCAAAAGTGACCATCTACCGTACCGGCAGCAATTCCGAACTCGTCCGCGCCCTGATGAAAGCCGCCCTTGCCGGCAAACAAGTGACCGTCGTCGTCGAACTCATGGCACGTTTTGACGAAGCCAACAACGTCAACTGGGCGCAACAGCTTGAAAACGCAGGCGCGCACGTCGTTTACGGCGTATTCGGCTACAAAATCCACGCCAAAATGGCACTCGTCATCCGCCGCGAAAACGGCGCGTCAATCGCTACGCCACCTCGGCACCGCAACGCTACCACCACAAGGCACATCGCGCATTTACACCGACTTCGGCATCGTGCGCCGATGACCAAAATGCGCCGACGTGAACACCACTTTATGGAAATCACAGGCTTGGGCAAACCGGGTCGTCTGAACAAGCTCTCGCAAAAGCCGTTCACCCTGCAAAATGGTCATCGACCGCATCGAGCGCGAAATCAACACACGCCAGCAGGCAAACCCGCCCGCATCGAGCCAAAATGAATTCATTGATCGAGCCGAGCGTCATCGACGCCCTCTACCGCGCCAGCAACAGCAGGCGTGCAAATCGACCTCATCGTGCGCGGCATGTGACCCTGCGCCCCGGCGTCAAAGGCCTGTCGAAAAACATCCGCGTCCGCTCCATCATCGGCAGACAGCTCGAACACTCCGCGTGTACTGCTTCCACAACAACGGCGCGGACGACACGCTTCATCTCAAGCGCCGACTGGATGGGGCGCAACTGCTCCGCCGCATCGAAGTCGCACCCCGATTTTTCACGCCCGAACTCAAAGCCCGCGTCATCCGCGAAGGCATCGAAATGGCGCTGCAAGACAACACTCGCGCCTGGCTGATGCAGCCCGACGGCAGCTACATCCGCGCCCGCCCGAAAACGGCGAACCCGCATTCAGCCTGCAAAGAAAGCTTGTGGAAAATGTACGGCAGATAAAGCGAGGGCGGTATTAAAATGAAGGCCGTCTTTGAATATTTCATGAAGGCGGAAGGATTTCGAACCGTGCCTGCACGGCAATAACGGAATGGGTGATTTTTAGGTTCATACACTATAAAAGGCCGTCTGAAAACTGAACTGCTTTAAATCTTGGACACTCATAAAAAGCCTATTCAGGCGCTCTGTGCAAGCTGGGTTCTGTATGCGACAGGACTCAGCTTTTCAATTTCAAACTGCAACGCTCCCGGTTGTAATAATCCATATAGTCCTCTCGCTTCATCAATTCGTCCACCGTCAATTCGCCTGCGTTATAGAAACACTCCGTCTTCAACACCGCAAAGAGCTTTCCATCGGCGCATGTCCCAAACAATTCGCCTTCGCGACATAGCTTTGAACCATGGGATGCTCCGCAAGCAATTCCTATACCCCGCCGTACGGTACGCATCACCTGATCCGAATGAAGCATCGTTCCTTTATCAGTCAGACGGGGGCGGCTTTTTCGAGGCATTTCCTTACTATTTCGCTGTCGGCTCTGCGGCTCATGGCGTAGGCGGCGATCTCGCGGTTGAACAAGTCCAAGATTGGCGAGAGGTACAGTTTGCCGTCCTTCCCTTTTGAGTTCGGTAACGTCGGTCAGCCATTTTTCGTTGGGCTTTTCGGCTTTGAATAGGCGTTTGAGGAGGTTTTCCGATATTTCGCCCATGGCGGGATGGCGGTAGGCTTTTTCGCCCGTATGAGGGCTTTCAGTTCCATCTGCTTCATCAACCGCGCCACTTTTTCGGTTCCAACTCAATGCTGCGGCAATGCGCCTTTGTCCGTAGCGTCCTTTTTATGCCGCCGGTAGGTTTCGACAAGGAGGGCTTTGTCGGCTGCGTCGATCGGGTCGGTCTTGGGCGATGGTAGTAAAAGCTGCTTTTTGGGCAGGTTTGCGATGTGCAGCAGGTATTTGAGCGGGGGTTGCGCCCTCAGTGTTTGGACGGTTTGGCTTTGTCCTTTTCGGTCTGTTTTTGGCTGAGGGCTTTTAACTCCTTTAGAGTAGGCGACCTCTGCGCGCATATAGCACAACTCTTCGATAAGCTCTGCCTGTGTTTTTTCTTGGTCGGTTTATCTGCGATGAAGGGGTTTTGCGGTGTTGGGGCATGGTTTTGGATTAGGGATGTTCGAGTGCGCTGATACCACCTTCTTGATAGGCGCGTATCCATCGTCTCAGGTGGGTTCGGGAAATGCCGTAGTGGTCTGCGGTACGTTGTTGGCTGCGTATATGCAGGTAGTGGAGTACGGCTTGGTATTTGAAGTGTAATGTATATTTGCTCATAAAAAAACTGCACCTTGTGAGTTGGAGGGGATGTCCAACTTTTGGGGTGCAGTTCAAACAAATTTTCGTTTTCAGACGGCCTTCGTGTCTGTATATGGTTCAGCGATAACAGAAAATATGCCTGATAGAATGCACAGATCGTTTCGCCATCTTCTCGCCCCCTATTCCATCACTGAGTTTTCTATTCCTTATACAAGTAGCTGTCTTGGGTGGTGATGTAAAGCGTGTTTTGCAGTTTGCGCAATAGGGTGAAAATCTTCTTGATTTTTGACCGCACTTTTGGGGTTAGGTTGCTGGAAAAATAGTATAGATTAGATACTCATTTTAGTATAGGACAGGTTACCTAATCAATAATTTGGGTAACCTGCTTTATGTTATGCCTTGTAATTATTACATAATAATGCATATTTAAGAGCTAATAAAATTAGTCCATCAACCATCTTATTAATTTATAACCACCATAAATTGCAATTGAGCGACCATAACAGGGGCAGCTGCTGTAATCACGGCACCGGCAGCCATTCCTCCTCCAACAGCAGAGCCAATAGTAGCCATTCCCGATGCGGTTGCAGCACCTCAGCTAATCCAGAAGCTCCAGCCATTGATGCTAACGCTGCACCTGTAGTCCCTGCAGTTGCAGACATGATGGTTGCAGCTGAACTACCAACCATTGCACTAGCAGTGGTTGCTGCTGTTCCAAGTGTTGCAATTGCGCCTGTACTAGCAATTGCTTTACCAACATTGTCATTTTCAGACATTATTACTTACCTCACAATATAATATTTATGTTAAACATGAGCCAATTTAGGCGGAAATTCTAAATTATCTCTAATAAGACTTCAATGGATTGTTATACTTCCTCTGCTCGAAGGAGGCCTCAACATAGTATCCCTCGCTAAAAGGTCGTCTGAAAACGGAAAATTTGTTTTCAGACGACCTTTTTATATCCTCAAAATCAATTTTTCAGACGACCTCACAGCAAAAACATCGTTGCCAGCCCCAAGAAAATCAGAAAACCGCCGGAATCCGTTACCGCCGTAATCAGCACCGAGCTGCCCAGGCGGGGTCGCGTCCGAATTTATCCATGATGACTGGGATGAGTACGCCGACCGAAGCGGCGAGCAAGAGGTTCAGCGTCATTGCGGCGACCATCGCCCAAGCCGATGCCGATGCCGTACAGCAGCCATGACACCACGCCCGTGACCGTTCCCCAGATGATGCCGTTGACCAAAGGCGACGCCGACTTCTTTTTCAACAACCGTCCCGCCTGCATCCCCGTCAACTGCCCCCATCGCCATCGCGCGGACAATCGCGGCGATGGTTTGGTTGCCGGAATTGCCGCCGATGCCGGCAACGATGGGCATCAGCGCGGCGAGGGCGACGATTTTCTCGATACTGCCTTCAAACGCGCCGATAACGCGGCTGGCGGAAAGGCGGTGCAGAGGTTGACGGCAAGCCACATCCAGCGGTTTTTGCACCGAATCACACAGGCGCAAACAAATCTTCCTCTTCCTGCAAACCCGCCATAGTTCAACATATCCGCTTCCGATTCTTCGCGGATAACGTCCACCATCTCGTCGATGGTAATCCTGCCGATGAGCTTTTTGTTTTCATCGACAACGGGCGCGGTAACCAAGTCATAACGTTCGAAGGCCTGCGCCGCTTCTTCCACATCGTCTTCGGGACGGAAGCGCACGACTTCGGTCGCCATCACGTCTGCCACCAAGTCTTCGGGATCGGCGACCAAAAGTTTGCGGATGGGCAACACGTCTGCAGGGATGTCGTTTTCATCGACCACAAAAATCTTATCGGTATGATCGGGCAGGGCTCTCGAAACGGCGCAGGTAACGCAGCACCACTTCGCAGGCAACGTCGGCGCGGATGCTGATCAACTCGAAGTCCATAATCGCGCCGACTTGGTTGTCTTCACACGACATCGCCGCCTTGACTTGGGCGCGCTCTTCCTCATCGCGCGTCTGCAAGGCTTCAGAGACCACTTGGTGCGGCAAATCGCCCGCCAGCTCCGCCAGTTCGTCCGCGTCAAGTCATCGACTGCCGTCAACAGCTCGTCTTTGTCCATCGACTCGATCAGCGTTTCGCGCACCGCGTCGGAGACTTCAGCAACACTTTCGCCGTCGTCTTCAGGCGTAACCAGAAGCCAGACGATATGCGCTCGCGCGGCGCAACGACTCCAACACCGCCGCCACGTCGGCAGGGTGCAGCTCGTTCAAAGCGACGGTCAGCTCGGTAAATTTCGCGCAACGCCTCGTCCTCAATCGGCACGCCTTCCTCAATTTGCGGGAAGGCGGGCGAGAGATTTCGCACAGCGCGTGGATACGGTCGAAATCGGCGGAAACGCGCTCTACGTCGCTTTCGATACCGTCGTTTTCAAGGTTCGGAGGGGTTTGTTCGATGCTCATACGTGCTCCGCCCGCCGGATGCGGGAGGGCATTTTTCGGCGGGATGGTTATCGTGTATTTCGGGATAAACCGGAAGGAAAGTTCAGTAAAACGAACTGGGAAGGTCCCATAATAAAAGCCTGCTGATTCAGGCGTCGTGTTGGAAACGGAGCGTATTTTACCCTGTTTTTAGGGCGGTTTACTATTTTTAAACGGTGAATTGAAAAGGTCGTCTGAAAAACTGTCTGTAGGGGATTTTTCTCTTTTTCGGGCAAAAGGCAGGGAATGTATTCTGTAAATAGGGAAAAGAAAGTTTGCCGTTATGTTTGATGTAAGACAGGTTTTGGGACGTGCAACGGTTGTCTGTTTGCCGCCGTCGTGGATAGAATGGGGGAAATTTTGCGTACGAGCAACATGACGCTTTCCCGTGCTTATCAGAACTACGCTTTCAGACGACCCTTCCTTAATTTTTTTCGAACGCCCGATTGTAAAGATAAATGAACGAATAGGGCTGGTTTGGGTCAATGCTTAAATGGTTTTATTGCTTTCTTTACAAAAACGAAAGGACTACCTCATGTCGGACAATACGCAACCTACGCGGCAGGAGCTTTGCTCGCTGCCGAAAAGCACGATTTGGATGCTCAGTTTCGGTTTTCTCGGCGTTCAGACGGCCTTTACCCTGCAAAGCTCGCAGATGAGCCGCATCTTCCAGACGCTCGGCGCCGACCCGCACAGCCTCGGCTGGTTCTTTATCCTGCCGCCGTTGGCGGGGATGCTGCTGCAGCCGATTGTCGGTTATTACTCCGACCGCACTGGAAGCTGCGCTTGGGCGGCCGCCGTCTACCGTATCTGCTTTTACGGCACGCTGATTGCGGTCATTGTGATGATTCTGATGCCGAACTCAGGCAGCTTCGGTTTCGGTTATGCGTCGCTGGCGGCTTTGTCGTTCGGCGCGCTGATGATTGCGCTGTTGGACGTGTCGTCGAATATGGCGATGCAGCCGTTTAAAATGATGGTCGGCGACATGGTCACGAGGAGCAAAAAAGCTACGCCTACGGGATTCAGAGCTTCTTGGCGAATACGGGCGCGGTTGTGGCGGCGATTCTGCCGTTTGTGTTTGCGTATATCGGTTTGGCGAATACTGCCGAGAAAGGCGTCGTACCGCAGACCGTGGTCGTGGCGTTTTTGATGGGCGCGGCGTTGTTGATTAGCCAGCGCGTTCACGATTTTCAAAGTGAAGGAATACGATCCGAAACCCTACGCCCGCTACCACGGCATCGACGTGGCGGCAAATCAGGAAAAAGCCAACTGGTTCGAACTCTTGAAAAACCGCGCCTAAAGCGTTTTGGACAGTCACTCTGGTGCAGTTTTTCTGCTGGTTCGCTTTCAATATATGTGGACTTATTCCGCTGGCGCGATTGCGAAAAACGTCTGGCACACGACCGATGCGTCTTCCGTAGGCTCATCAGGAAGCGGGCAACTGGTACGGTGTATTGGCGGCGGTGCAGTCGGTTGCGGCGGCGATTTGTTCGTTTGTATTGGCGAAAATCCCCAACCGATACCTTAAGGCGGGTTATTTCAGCTGCCTGGCTTTTGGGCGCGCTCGGCTTTTTCTCCGTATTCTTCATCAGCAACCAATACGCGCTGGTGTTGTCTTACATCTTAATCGGTATTGCTTGGGCGGGCATCATCACTATCCGCTGACGATTGTAACCAACGCCTTGTCGGGCAAGCATATGGGCACTTATTTGGGCTTGTTCAACGGCTCCATCTGTATGCCTCAGATTGTTGCTTCGCTGTTGAGCTTCATGTTGTTCCCCGATGATGGGCGGTTTGCAGGCCAATATGTTCTTGGTAGGGGCGTCGTCCTGCTGCTGGGCGCGTTTTCCGTGTTCCTGATTAAAGAAACACACGGCGGCGCATAATTTTTCTTCTTATCGGCAGGGAGGGTCGTCTGAAACTTCTGCCGACGCTTTATTTGATTTAAGTAAGGCGAACCGTATTTCAAAACGGTTTGCCATAAAACCATCAAAACAGGAGCTTTACGATGTATACAAGAATCATGGAAGTCAGCCCTTGGACGCTGCGTTCGGCAAAACTGGAAAAAGAGCACAAACGGCTGCAAAGAGCCTGACCAGCTTGGGCAACGGCTATATGGGTATGCGCGGCAGCTTTGAGAAACCTATTCTGCCGACAGCCACTTGGGCACCCACATCGCCGGCGGTGGTTCCCCGACAAAACCCGCGTCGGCTGGTGGAAAAACGGCTATCCCAAATATTTCGGCAAAGCCATCAACGCGCTCAATTTCAGTAAAGTCAGAATCTTTGTCGACGGGCAGGGAAGTGGACTTGGCGAAAAACGACGTTGCCGGCTTCTCCGTCGAACTCGATATGCAGCACGGCGTGTTGCGCCGCTCGTTCACCGTATTCGGCGTGCGTTTCGATGTGTGCAAATTCCTGTCCGTCGCGCAAAAAGAGCTGGCGGTTATCCGCTGGGAAGCTGTGTCCGTCGACGGCAAAACCCACCAAGTCCGCATTGATTCCATCATCGACGCCGATGTGAAAAACGAAGATTCCAACTACGAAGAAAAAATTCTGGCGGGTATTGGACAAAGGCGTTTCATGCGACCGCTCCCTACATTGCCACCCAAACCGTCGCCAATCCTTCGGCGTGGAACAATTTATCGTCAACGCCGAACAAACCTTTGCCGGCAGCTTCAAAGCCCTCGGCGGCAGCCAAACCGACTGGCGGGTCTCCAATTCTTTTCGAAGCCGAAGTCGGCAGTACGCCCGAAACCTTTGAAAAACGCGTGATTGTGCCACCAGTCGCGATTATCAGGGGCTTGGAAGCGCGTGAAAGCCGCAGGCCGCGCCTTGTCGGGAAAAATCGCAGGCGTTGCGTTTGAAACCTTGCTGGAGGCGCACAAAGCAGGCTGGCTGCACCGTTGGGGAAAATCGCCGACGTGGTTATTGAAGGCAGCGACGAAGCGCAACAAGGCATCCGCTTCAACCTGTTCCAACTGTTCTCCACCCTACTACGGCGAAGACGCGCGCCTGAACATCGGCTGAAAAGGCTTTTACCGGCGAAAAAAATACGGCGGCGCGACCTATTGGGACACCGAAGCCTACGCCGTGCCGCTCTACCTCACTGGCGGAACCCGAAGTTACCCGCAACCTGCTGCAATACCGCCGCAACCAACTGCCGCAGGCGCAACACAACGCGCGCGAACAGGGGCTTGGCGGGCGCACTCTATCCGATGGTAACGTTTACGGGCATTGAGTGCCACAACGAATGGGAAATCGCCTTCGAGGAAATCCACCGCAACGGCGCGATTCCTACGCCATCTACAACTACACCAACTCACACGGCGACGAAAGCTATCTTGCCAAAGAGAAGCTTGGAAGTCTTGGTCGAAGTGTCCCTGCTTCTGGGCGACCGCGTCCACTTCTCCAAACGCAACGGCAAATACATGATTCACGGCGTAACCGGCTGGGAACGAATACGAAAACAACATCAACAACAACTGGTACACTCAACACCCCTCGCCGCATGGGTATTGGACTACACCCGCGAAGCCTTGGCGAAATATCCGCGTCCGGATTTGAACGTGAGTGCCGCCGAGCTGGAAAAATGGGCGGACATCAGCGCCAATATGTACCGTCCGCATGATGAAGAACTCAGCGTGTTCGTCCAACACGACGGCTTCCTCGACAAAGACATCCGCCCCGTGTCCGCGCTTTCGCCCGACGATTTGCCGCTCAACCAGAAATGGTCGTGGGACAAAATCCTGCGTTCGCCCTTCATCAAACAGGCGGACGTATTGCAAAAGCATCTACTTCTTCGGCGACCGTTTCAATATCGACGAAAAACGCCGCAACTTCGACTTCTACGAACCGATGACCGTGCACGAAAGCTCGTTGTCGCCTTGTATCCATGCCATCCTCGCCGCCGAACTGGGCAAAGAAGAAAAAGCCGTGGAAATGTACCAGCGCACCGCCCGCCTGGACTTGGACAACTACAACAACGACACCGAAGACGGTTTGCACATCACCTCCATGACCGGCTCGTGGCTCGCCATCGTCCAAGGTTTCGCCCAAATGAAAACCTGGGGCGGCAAACTCAGCTTCGCACCGTTCCTGCCGAGTGCGTGGACAGGCTACGCCTTCCACATCAACTACCGAGGCCGTCTGATTAAAAGTCGCCGTTGGCAAAGAAAACGTGGTCTTCGCCTGCTCAAAGGCGAGCCACTCGATTTGCAGGTGTATGGCAAAGACATCACGCTCAGCGGCAGCCACACCGTTGCATTGGAAAAATAAGGAGGGCGCAAAATGACTTTTACCGCAGTGCTCTTTGACCTCGACGGCGTCATCACCGACACCGCCGAATACCACTACCGCGCATGGAAAAAGCTCGCCGAAGAACTGGGCATCGGTATCGACCGCAAGTTTAACGAGCAGCTCAAGGCGTATCGCGCGACGATTCACTCAAACGCATCCTCGCGCACGGCGGCAAAACCGTCAGCGAAGCCGAGTTCGCCGAACTGACCCGCCGTAAAAACGACAACTACGTCGAGATGATTCAGGCGGTTAAACCCGAAGACGTGTACCCCGGCATTTTGCCGCTGCTGGGAAAGCATTGAGGGCAAACGGCAAAAAATCGCCCTCGCGTCTGCCAGTAAAAATAGCTGCGTTCCTGCTAGAACGCATGGGGCTGACCCACTTCTTCGACGCCGTCGCCGACCCCTGCCGCTGTCGCGCATTCCAAACCCGCCCCCGACATCTTCCTCGCCGCCGCCGAGGGCGTGGGCGCGGACATCCGCCGCTGCATCGGCATCGAAGACGCCGCAGCAAGAGTAGCCGCCATCAAAGCCGCCGGCGCCCTGCCCATCGGCGTGGGTAAAGCCGAAGACTTAGGCAGCGACATCGCGCTGGTGTCCGGCACCGCCGAGCTGACCTACGCCTACCTGCAAAACGTGTGGGCACAGTCAGGGCAGGGTAAAGCGCGTCAGGTAAAGTTGTTAAGGAGAAAGGTCGTCTGAAAACCTGAATTTTGGTTTTCAGACGACCTTTCTCATTGGAAAAATATTTCTAGCGTTTCAAAAGCCAATGTCAATACGCCCGCTGTAACCAGCCCCAGCCCAATCCATTCCTGAGTGCTGGGGCGTTCGTCCAAAAAGACCACCGCCATCAGCGCAACCAATACCAAGCTGAATTTATCGACGGGGGCGACTTGCGAAGCGTTGCCCAGTTGCAGGGCTTTGAAGTAGGCGAGCCAAGATGCGCCGGTGGCGAGGCCGGAAGAATCAGGATCATTCAATTTCTTCCTGTAAACCCGTTCACACCCTGCCATTTTGCCGGTATAGGTCAGGAACAAGACCAGCGCGGCAGGGATGACCAGCGTGCGGATGAAAGTGGCAAAATCTGAATCGATGCCCTGCAAACCCATTTTGGCGAAAATTGCCGTCAACGAAGCGAAACCTGCGGAAGCCAATGCCAAAAAGCCATGCGTTGCCGCTCATGTTTTTCCTTTTCTGAATCAAAAATCCGATCTTATGGGGATGGGAGAGATACTATTTGACGTCCCATATTATATCCATCCGATGATGCGAATGTTTCCCATCATACCACCGGATAGGATTGCTTTAAACGAAAAAGCCGAATCCCTGACTCCCGGGTTCGGCCATTTTGAAGGTGAGAGATTATCTGAAATTTTATCGGCGGTATTGGGCGGAATCTATTTTTCAGACGACCCAATTGTCTCTATCAGATAACTTTTCTTTAAATTCGGGCTTTTTGTCGATAAAGCCGTCAATCGGCGCATAGCCGAGGAAGTCGGCGTTTTTCATCCATGACGACAATCCAGTTTTTGATTTTTCCCGCTGGTAAGCGGCAGGAAAAACAGAGGTTTGTCGGCTTGTTTGACGGAGGTGGCTTTTGAGGATGTCCGCTTCGCCTCATGTTTCGGGCGATGGCAAGTTCTGCCAAAGGTTTCATCGCACTGCGGATTTTTCGCACGTTCGGCAGGACTGTCAGGGCTGCCACCAATTTGGGCGCATACTGGGTTCTATGCCTTTAAGCGAAAGGCTGAGGCTTTCGTTGGCTTCTTCGACGGTTGCGGGATCGCGCAGGCTGACGCGTTCGATGCCGAACCACGGCAGTTGACGCATTTTTTCGGGGGCTTTGGCTAAATCCGCTTCGTCGATTTCAGCGGCGGTAACAATGTTGATGCGGTCTTTTTCGAGGGCTGCAACGACGGGGCGCGCTACGAAAACGCTGTCAAGCCGTAAACCAGCGCGGCGAGCTGGATGATACCGACCAAAGAAAAATCAGTAATGCGTTCGCGCAGTTTTTCTTAGGGCTGGCGAGAATCAGTGTTAGAAGGGGGCCGCAGACAATATCGACCGAGACGACGAGAGTGTACAAATTCAATCCGCCCGTCAGTTCTGAATAGGGGTAGGGATACCAGACAGCGAAGACCAAAAGTGCCGCGAGGCCTGCAAGAATCAGGCTGACGACAAGATGCCAGCCCGCGTTTTTGAGGGCAAAACGCCAACGGAGGGAGTTTGGGTATTTTCCATTTGTTATTTCCGTAATGTAATTATTGAGGGAATTATTTTGAAGGTCGGTATTATATATGAATATGACCGACAACATAGAGTTTCATGGTGCAAAAACGTGAGGGATGTGGTGTGGCAGCAAAAGTTGAATAAAAGGTCGTCTGAAAACGGATTTAGGGTTTTCAGACGACCTTTATATTATCTGCTTAACCCAAAACCGACGGCACGAATCGGGCGATGGTATCGCGCAGGACGATGAGTTTGCCGTGGAAGAAGTGGGATGAGCCGGCAATGGCGATGACGGGCAAACCTTGCGGTTCCGCCCAAGTCAGGGCTTTATTGATTTTCGACAACTTCGTCCTCCGCGCCATGAATCATCAGGGTTTTGGATACATCGGGGACGGAGGCAGGCTCAGGACGGTCAGTGTAGTGGTGTACTGCCGCGCCGATAAGCAGCAACAAATCCGGTTCGCGCTCTTGGGCGGCGAAGGTGGCGACATAGCCGCCGAAGGAGAAACCCTGCCAATGCGAATAGTTCGGCTTCGGGGTGTTGCGCGCGGGCATAGTTGATGACGGCGATACAGTCTTGCGTTTCGCCGCGTCCGTAATCGTGTGTGCCTTCGCTGTTGCCTACGCCGCGCAGGTTTGGCAGGTAGCAGTGGAAACCGAGTTGCGATAAGGCTTTGGCGGCGGTTTGGATGACTTTGTTGGTGTTCGTGCCGCCTTGCAGCGGGTTGGGATGGTTGATGACTCGCCACGCCGCGTGCAGGTGTTTGCACGGCTGGAAGATAGATGGTTTCGAGCAGCCCTGCGCGCTGCGATTTGGATGATGTCGGGTTTTTGCATGGGAGGTTTCCTTTGGGGGTGGTGTTTGGGTATGGGCATATGTTGTTTGCCCAGCAAGAGGTCGTCTGAAAACTGGAATTCGGGTTTCAGACGACCTCTTGTTGTGTGATTTGTGTTACACATCAATACTTTGGGCATGGGCGTTACTGTAACCGTCTTTGCGCAGCAATTCGATCAAGCCTTGTTCGGACATCAGGTGCATGATGCCGACGGCGAACAGCGTGCTTTTTCGGCGGATTGGGCTTTGATTTCAGGCAGCCATTTTCAAATTGCGGCCGACTAGCATGTCTTTTCTCAAGCCAGTTCAACATAAAAGGGCAAGTTCAGGGTATTTTTCAGGGTGTCCCTGTCGTATTTTTGCTGGATGCCGGCGAAGCCTTCAAAGTTGCCTACTTCGTAAAGGCGGTACATTTCATTAATTTGTTCTGAAAAGGCTTTTTGTCGTCTGAGATTTTCAAGATGCGGACGAGGGTGTCTTCAGGCAGGTTTGAAAAATGCCGCCATTTCGGGCATGGTTTCGAGGAAGCGGCGAGCTTTGCCTGTTTTTGGGCTGACTGGAAAGCAACATATCGACTCCGGTCATCGAGCTGTATTCGGCAGGGATAAACGCTTTGGACAAATAGAAATGCTGCCCAGGTTTCATACCGTCGGCTGCATCCGCCAAAGGTGCGGTCTCGGGATTTTGACGGAAGGCTTCTGCAGGGCTTGGAAAGCTTTATCGCCGAGCTTGGCTTTCAGGGATTTGGAGTCGGCGGCTTGGTTGAAAAACTGTTGGTATTGTTGTTGCGTCTCCGGATTTTCTTCCGGCAATACGTCGGTTTCCGTGGTCAGTTGTTCGACGGAGGCAAGCAGGTTTTCGGCTTCTTTCGATAGGACGGATTCTTTTTGCCGATGTGGATGGTGCCGGCAAGGTAAGAGTCAGGCTGTCCCTGCCTTACTGATTTTCCAGACGTTGCTGGACAGTTGCGGTACCGACCAGTCGATAGACGGAGCGAGGCGGTTTTGATTTTTTTCATCGGAGGCAGCATGTTCTGCTTCGGGTTGGCAGGGCGGTTAGGGTAAGGAGGGTAAAGCCTGCGGCAAGGAGGAAAGGAGTGGGCGCATGAAATTTCCTCTGAAAGATAGGGCAACGGGGCGACGTGCAATGTATTTGAATGGTTGCAATACGCTAATCTGACAAGCAAGGTCGTCTGAAAAGGGATATGGGTTTCAGACGACCTTTATCTGCCGGATTCGGCCACTCTATTTCTGATGTTCCGCCAGTTTCAGGTAAACGCCGGCAACGTCTTGTTCGCCGTAACCTGATGCGACGGCTTGACGGTAGCTCTCGGCAACGGTTTCAACGGCGGGCAGCGAATTGCCTGCCTGTTTCAATTCGTTGACAGCGAGATTGAGGTCTTTGGAGGCGTGTTTGAGGGCGAAGGCGGGCGGGAATTCACGGTTTGCCCACAGGGATTTTTGGTTTTGGAACATGGGCGAATCCGCTGGCAGAACCGCCGACGGCTTCGATGATGGTGTCGGTATCGATGCCGAATTGACGCGCCATCAGCATGGCTTCGCTGTATGCTTCGCCAAAAATGCCCAAGAGCGAATTGAGTACGAGTTTCGCGCCGGAGCCTTTGCCGACGTTGCCGAAGTGGAAGGTTTTTGCCGAGGATGTCGAACACTTTTTGCAGTGGATTTAAACATTCTCTTCGCCTCCGAAGAGAATCAGTAATGTGCCGTTGGTGGCGGGGACAACCGAGCCGGAGACAGGGGCTTCGGCGAACTGTCCGCCCGCCGCTTCGACGATCGCTTTGACAGCGAGGTTTTCTGACGGAGCGATGGTGCTCATGTTGACGATGATTTTGCCGTCAAGCTCTTTTCGGGTATCTTCGTCGAGGATATCGAGGATGGCGGCGTAGTCGGAAACCATTAGAAAAAATAACGGGGTACGCGCGGATAAGTTCGGCGCGGCTTGGGTGAAACTTTCGCGCCTTTGGTTTGCAAGTCGGCGGTTTTATCGGATGAGCGGTTGTAAACGCCGACTTCGATGCCCGCATCGAGCAGGCGCGTTACCATCGGATTGCCCATCTGCCCCAGGCCGATCCAGCCGATTTGAGTGTATTCATTATTTGACATGGTGTTTGCTCCTTTGTTAGTTTGATTTGCCATCATATCGGTTTTGAAGGTCGTCTGAAAAGTTTTGAAGGTTTACAGACGGTCTTTTTTGGAGGAGTCCAATGAGAACATCGCCGCTATTCCTTTGCAAACAGGAATAGCGGCGGATTGGTGTTTTCTATAACTATGCTGTTTTTTTCTTTTCAGACGACCTTTTCGGATCAGTATCGGATATCGACGGTTACCTTATCCTTATATTCGCCCGGGGTGTAGTCGGTGTTTTTGACTTTGCTGCAATGGTGTGTGTCTGGCTATTGCCGTCGCCAGTAGATTTCAATACGCTGCCTGATCCCGAAGGGTTGTTTCCCCAGTAGTGTGCATACGTATGGGATCCCTCTTTTGAGGCGGTAGGGGATTTTTGTCGGTATTGGCGGGATTGGTAGATTTCATCTCTCCACCACCTTCCTGATTGCCGTTGGAAGGAATCAGACCGACGGTGTAGGGCGTGCCTTGGGTGCAGCGGACGCTGAGGTTGCCCGACTGTTTCAGGTTGGTACTGCCGGCGGTGTGCGTGCCGAAGTCGATGTCGTCGGCAGAGATGAATTCGCAGACGGGCGCAACATGGGCTTGGACGTAAAAGGAGAAACGGTTGCTGGTTAGGAATCCCCCGCAATTGACGGGGTCAGAGCACTCATATGCAGCCCTCCAACTTAAGGCGGTGGAACCGTCGGTAAAGTTTGCGAGATAAGAGTGTCCAGTGGTCGTGGGTATGATGTTACTTTGTCCGCTAACCAATCTTGCTTTAATAGTTATGCTTCCCTGTGACGGTGTCTTTGGCTTCGATACGCATGATATCTGTGCTGGCGCTGCTGGGAGAGTTTGCCGTGTATCCGTTCCCAGTAAGTATTATCGGATTTAAGTAATAACAGTTGCAGCGTTTGGGGAACGGTTTTGGGTATAAAACATCTTCCGTGGGGTGTATGTACTTTTTGATCCCTGACCTCCGTCAATATTGAAGCACAGGCGTACTTTTTAAGGGCTGGGCAATGGTATTGGTGCATGTGTAATTAATGGTGGCTTGAATATCTTCCGGCTGGTTGTTGTTCAGAAGGTTGACCCCGTTGCCTTGACTTCCAAATACCAAAGGCAGGCTGGCCGTTGACGGTTTCGTTGCCTTGCACTGTTGCCGTACATTGTACAAATCTTCCAGCTTCGCCACTGTTTGCCCAAGTCTGTCCTGCGGACAGGGACAGCAGTCCGAATACGGCAGGCAATGTCATTTGTCGCAAAAGACGGTTTGCGGTTTTCAGACGACCCCTTTTCATGTTTATCTGCATATGATGTCTCCCAGTTCCGGGATGGAATCCGGATTGTGTGTTTCAGGGTAGTCCGCTTCGAAGGTGCAAGTGCCGCCGTTTTCGGGGAGGATGACGCGTGAGCGGTTTCTACCTTTTTCATGTTTTCAATATATGTTTTGCCGTCGAAGCCGGTTACGGCTGTCGGTGTGCCGTCTTCGGCAGTAATGCTGCCGCCGCTCGGGAGTAATTGGTTTTGTGCGTCTTTCAGTGTCATGGTGGCGGCGCGGGTACGCTGGATTTTGAATTCGACGCGCATGCCCGAGCGTTCGGGCGGGGCGATTTCGGCGACGGTGTGTTCAAGCTGGACGTCCAGTGGCAATTCGGCAATATCGACGCTGACGGTGTTTTTGGTAGGCGGAGAGGCTGGGGATCAGTGCCAGCCCTTTGCGGTTGGTTTTGCCTACGGGCATGCCGCCTGCGCGGATGGGGGACATTCGCCATATCGCCGGTGCTGACGACGGCGAAACTGTCGTTGACTTGGCGGGTGGCGAAGATGCTGCCGCCGATGAGGACGAGGCCGCCCCTCCAGCCTGCGTTCCAGTTGCTGCTGCCGCTTTGGCTGTAAACGTTTGCCCAGCCGTCGCCGTAGGTGTTTTGATGGCGGATGTTGCCGTTGAAGGTATTGCTGCGGCTGTCGTTTGCGTTGTCGTTTTGCTGCCAGCCCATGCCCCAACTGGTGCCGCCCATGCCGCTGCTGGTTTTGTTCAGGGTTGCTTGGTAGCTGTTGTTGTGTTTGTTTCTGCTGATGCCTGCGGAGGTCGAATAGCCGTTGTCGAGGCTGACGGAGAGGCCTGCGTGAAACTGAGTTCGCGCTTGTTGCGGAAGTTTTTATTGGCGCCGGCGTAGAGCGAGGTGCGGTTTTTGAAACTGCGGCTCCAGCCGAACGAGCCTATGCCGTCGGCGGGACTGCCTTCAGTGTGGGAATGGACGTAGGATAGGCTGAATGAGCCGAGTTTGTCGCTGCTCCAGCCTGCGGATGCGGAGGCGGATGTGGCGGGATGGCGTGTGGCTTTGAAAAAGTCTGCGCCGTATGCGGTGTCGCCCAGTTCGGCAAATTGCCCGTTGGTACGGCTTGCGCCCGCGCTGAAGGAGAGCCTGTCCCATTGGGTGCTGAAAAACGCGCTGCCGCGCCGTCCTGTCTTGCCCGCAAAGCGGCTTTCGGCATAGGTAAGATTGAGTTGTCCGAGTGAACCTAATACGGTATCGGCGGCAATGCCCGCCTGACGGTAGCCGCGCGCGGCTTCGCCGTGGATTTGGGCGGTCAGGGTATTGCTGACGCCGTAACGCAGCGTGCCGGAGGCGGCGGGGTCGGATTGGTATTTTGCGGAACGGATGCCGTAATCGCGGCGGACGTAGCCTGCTTCAAACGACCATTCGTTCAAGCTCTTTGCCAAAAAGTCCGCTGCCGCCGTAAAGCGGCATATCGACGACGACGGTGCGTCCCAGTACGTCGGTGGCGACGACTTGAAAGCGTTGCTGCGGCCGCTGATGGACGGCGGCAGGATGAGTTCGTATTCGCCCGCTTCGATGTCGCGGCTCATTTGTTTGACGCCGTCGAGGTAGAGGTCGACCGTGCCGGGCAGGGGTGCTTTTACCGAGGTAGGAGCGCAGTGGGGCGGTTTGTTTCCATGGGCGGGTGTTGTGGGTGCGAGATTTTGATACCGCCGATGCGTGTGCCGCCCCGACGAGCCGATTTGTCCGGTCAGGGTGTCGCCGACGGTCAGCGATATGCCTTGTTCGGCCAGACGGTGCGCCAGTCAGGTATCCAGGCGGGCGGTGTTGCCGTGGGCGCCGCTCTCTGTTGCGGCTACGGTTGGCAAATTGGGTGTGGTTCAGATAGCCCCAAGGCGTGCTCAGGCGCATTTCGCCGAAAAACGCCCTGCGTGCCGTTGCCGGAGCGGTTGCGCGAGATATTGGCGTCATAGTTCAGAACGGCGGCAAAGCCGGGTTTGGCGATGGCGTAGCGGTTTTTCCCTGCAATGCGCCGATTCGGGCGGTTTTCAGGTCGGGCTGCCATTCGAGGGGGCGGTGAGATCAAGGGTTTGCGCGGCGGCATCGTATTTTGCCTGCAAGCCGGGGATGGTGGAGAGTTCGAACCATACGCCCGCGCCGGGTGTGGATGCACCGTCCTGAATTTCAGGCACAACGCCGTTTTTGCCCGCCTCGGCAGCTTCTGCGTCGGGCAGGGCAATGCCGTAGGCGCGCAGGGATTCGGGCGCGCACAGCACGCCGTTACGCGACATGAAGGGTTCGATACCGTCGCGTATGCTGCCGTTGACTTTGACCTGCGGGTAAACAGTCAGCCATGCCTGCTCGTAGGCAGCAGGTGCCGCCTGCGTCAGGATGTCTTGAGCAGTAGAGGGCGGGCGTAGAAACACAGCATCAGCGCGGCACTCAGCCGGGTAAGCCGTGTCCTTAGGTCATGGGGCGGCAAACCGTACCTCCGTTTGGATCGGCATACCGTTTACCGTGGCATTCAGACGACCTGGATTCAGGGAAGCGGGGGAAACTTCAATTCGCGTTTCCAGCGTTGCCCGGCAGGACGTAGCCCGCCAAACCACCTGCCAGTATCAGCGGATCTTTGGTAGAGGTCGTCTGAAAAGTAATATTGCTCAGTTGCGCATGGGCATTGCCCGTGTTTTCGGCAACCAAAACCGCTTTGCCGTTCGCGGCTTTTTCTGCGCGCCATTGCAGCTTCGGTTCGGCATTGTTTTGAACGTTGACAAACAGCGGCAGCGAATAGCGCATCACCAACTGAATGCCTTTTCGTGGTTTCGCATCGGGAGCAGGCAGCTCGTCCACAATCAGGCGGTAGGCTTCTTCAGCCTGTTTGTCGGACGGTTTGACGCGCATCACGCGGAATTGCTGCTGCGCACCTGCTTCCATTTTGACCATAGGCGGGCTGGCAATGACGGCATCGGTAGGTTCGAGTACTCACCGCCGTTTGCGTCCTGCGTCCAACGGAATACGCGTACCTGGTGCCGTCAACGGCTCTGTACCCTTATTTCCCAAAGTAAAAATGCCCGCCCGCTGTTTTGGCGGGCAGGGAAAGCGATGTCGGGCTGACTTGCAAGCCGGCAGCATGGCTTTTGTAAAAACGCTGCCGCCGTCAGCATACCGACAAGTGTGCTGATTGCTTTTTGCATGAGTATTTTTAGTTGTTTTTGTTTTGAGGGAGTAAACCGGATTAGTAGGTCAGGGTTACTGTTACACGGTCGCGGTAGGTGTCGGGGTTTTGTCGGACAGTACACCTTGCTCGATTTTTGCAAAGACAGGAATATTGATTGCAGTACTCAAACCTTTACCAGTCAGAGTCAGTGCGTGTTCGCCTTTACCCCATTTGTTGGCTGAAATGGTGTTGCTAATCGTTTTCATCTCCTGAATCGCTGACAGTTGGTTTGTAGAGTTGATAAGCGATTTTATCTTGGTTGGTACCTTTCAACCCGCTCATCAAACCATTGCCGGTTGCATCGTTATTGCTTGGTTCTAAGGCCACGTTAAATGAGGTGTTTTGCTGCAATTAACGGTAATGCCTTGTGCTGCATTACCTTTTCATGCGTTCAAGGGCAGGGCTGTTTGTTTCGGCTTTTTGTTCATTAAAATCAATGTCGGTGCCATTGACAGAATCGCTTTCAGACGTAATGGGAGCACCTGTCATGCCACTGGTGGTTGTAAAAACTTCGCAACTGCCGACAACTTTAATTTTGACATTAAAAATTGGCTCGTGCCGCTAGGAACAACAGCAGCCATTGCAGTATTGCCCATCATCATGAGAGAAGCCAGAGTTAGAAGTTAAAGTAAAAACGGGTTTTCATCGGAATTTATCCTTATGTGAGTTTAGATGTGTATTAACAGTCTCCGTAATATTTTCTGTGTAACGCTTTATACAGCAGGCTTTTTACGCCTGAACGGTATATATGACATTATTATGATTTGTGATTATTGTTGCAACTGTTATTGTTTTATATTTTATAAGTTCCTGTGTTTTTGTAAATTTTGTATTATTTTTGTTGTTTTTGCAAAAGTGAAAAGCTTGGTCGGTTGATTAAAAAGATAAAAAGGTCGTCTGAAGGCGGTATTCAAGGTTTGCGGGTTTTGACATCAGATTGATTTGAAAACCCGGAAATGTCGGAACGGTATGCGGGAAACGCCGCATTGAAGGGCAAGGTCGTCTGAAAGCATTTATAATCCCGCTTTCAGACGACCTTTTGAACATCCGTTCTCTCAATCAAATTGACCTTATGAAACCCAAATTTCATCACTCTGGACGGCATAGACGGCGCGGTAAACTCGACCAATCTTGCCGTTATCCGCCAATGGTTCGAATCCCATAACCTTCCTGTATTGTTTCACCCGCGAGCCGGGCGGTACGCCTGTCGGCGAGGCTTTGCGCGAAATTTTGTTGAACCCTGAAACCAAGGCGGGATTGCGTGCGGAGACGTTGATGATGTTTGCCGCGCGGCAGCAGCATCTGGAAGACGTTATCCTGCCTGCGCTGGCAGACGGCATTCGTGTCGTTTCCGGACCGTTTTACCGATGCGACTTTCGCGTATCAGGGCGGTGGGCGCGGCGTACCCTCTTCAGGATATTGAAATGCTGGAAAATTGGGTACAGGGCGGGTTTGGTCCTGATTTGACGTTGTTGCTGGACGTGCCGCTGGAAGTGTCGATGGCGCGTATCGGGCAGACGCGCGAGAAAGGACCGTTTCGAGCAGGAGCAGGCGGATTTTTCACCCGCGTGCGTGCTGTTTATCTCGAACGCGCCGCAGGCATCCCGAACGCTACGCGCTTATCGACGGCAACCGGAGTTTGGAGGAGGTGAGGGCGGATATCGAACATGCGTTGGCGCGCAGTTTCGGTATGGATGTTTAAAACCGAATGAAGGTCGTCTGAAAGCATACGTTTTTGCTTTTGAGGTTGTTTGTTTCAGATGAAAATAGCGGTATGCGCCGCATTCGGGAACATGGTAAAATTACACGCTATTACAAAATAGGTTTATTTGTTAATAAACTAAGCCGCTTTGTAATGCCAAACGTCCCGAAACCAACGTTTCAGACGACCTCGTCTCAACATCTCTCTCGCAACAGGATCGAAAAATGGAAAAACTCATTAAAAAGAAGCCGCACCGAAATTCTCACGAATTCCCTCGTGCCGGGTAAAGTCTCCGTTACCCCCACCAAATCGCTGGCCACGTCCAAAGACTCTGGCTTTGGCGTACTCGCCGGGCGTTGCGGCTCCTTGTACGGAAATCCATGCCGATCCGCAAAATGCGTACAACATACCGCCAAGGCAACTTGGTCGCCGTGATTTTCCAACGGTACCGCCGTTTTGGGCTTAGGCAACATCGGCGCGTTGGCGGGCAAACCTGTGATGGAAGGCAAAGGCGTATTGTTTAAAAAAATTCGCCGGTGTGGACGTATTCGACATCGAAATCGATGAAAAAGACCCGCAAAAACTGGTGGACATCATCGTCGCGTTGGAACCGACTTTCGGCGGCATCAACCTCGAAGACATCAAAGCGCCTGAATGCTTTCTACATCGAACGCGAATTGCGCAAACGCTGCAAAAATCCTCGGTATTCCACGACGACCAACACGGTACCGCCATCATCACCGCTGCTGCCGTATTGAATGCCCTGCGCTATACCGGCCGTAAAATCGAAGAAGCGACCTTGGTTTGCTCCGGCGCGGTGCGGCTGCGATTGCCTGCTTGAACCAACTGCTCGATTTGGGTCTGAAACGCGAAAACGTTACCGTTTGCGACTCCAAAGGCGTGATTTACAAAACCCGCGAAGACAAAGACCGCATGGACGAGTCCAAACAGTTCTACGCCATTGAAGACAACGGTCAACGCGTGTTGCCGATGCCGTCAAAAGGCAAAGACATCTTCTTGGCCTCTCCGGCGCGAACCTCGCTGACGCCTGAAATGCTGAACACCATGAACGCTAAGCTCTATCGTGTTCGCCATGGCAAACCCGAATCCGGAAATCCTGCCGCCGCTGGCAAAAGAAACCCGTCCGGACGTGGTCATCGGTACCGGCCGTTCCGACTTCCCGAATCAAGTGAACAACGTATTGTGCTTCCCGTTCATCTTCCGCGGCGCGTTGGATGTCGGCGCGACGACCATCAACGAAGAAATGAAGCGTGCCTGCGTGTACGCCTTGGCAGATTTGGCAATGGAAGAGGTAACCGAAGAAGTGGTTGCCGCATACGGTAAGAAATTCGAATTCGGCGCGGAATACCTGATTCCGACCCCGTTCGACTCCCGCCTGCTGCCGCGTGTTGCTTCGGCTGCCGCCAAAGCTGCGATGGAAAGCGGCGTGGCAACCCGTCCGATTGCAGACTTCGAAGCCTACGCTGCCAAACTGAGCGAATGGAAACTGTAATCCGGTTTTAATTTGAATGTGATGAGAAAAGGTCGTCTGAAAATTTTCAGACGACCTTTTTGTTTTACAGAAGTTTCAGCAAACCAAAGGCGATGCGATGCGGTAGTCGGGCTGCCAAGTTTCGGTACGATCTTCGGGGGCAATGTAGCCCCATTCGGCTAGGACGGTTTTTCATGCCGGCGTTGCGGCTCGCTTGGATGTCGCGTTCGGCATCGCCAACGTAGAGCGCGTGTTGCGGCTCGGTTTGGATTTGTTCGCACGCGTGAACATGGGTTTGACGCTGGGTTTGATTCGCTGCAGGTGTCGCCGCTGACGACAACGGCGGGCGGGATAACGAAGCCGAGTTTGGGGACGAGTTTGTCGGTGAGCGCATGGGTTTGTTGGGCGATGATGCCCCATTTGATGCCGCGTTTGTCGAGTTCGGCAATCATTTCGTTCACGCCGTCAAAGAGCGCGGTGTCTTGGCGCGTAGCAGGCTGTCGTATTCGTCGAGGTATTCGGTGCGCCATTGCGGCGTAGTCAGGATGGTCGGGCAGTCATGCCTGACGCCGAGTTTGAGCAGTCCTGCCGCGCCGTGGCTGGCTTGGGTGCGGATTTCGTCCATGCTTTTTGCGGGCAGGTTGTGGCGGGCGAGCAGGGTGTTGAGTGCGCCGCCGAGGTTCAGGGCGGTGTCGGCGAGCGTGCCGTCGAGGTCGAACAATACGGCTTGTATCATGTGTTTTTCCTTTGGTTTGGATGGGGTCGTCTGAAAAGAGTTTCAGACGACCCTTTTGCTAGTGTGCTGGCGATGGTGCGTGCTGTCGGTTTCGTTGGGCACACAAGACACTCGTCAGGATGCGGGTGGTGTTCGCTTTCGATTTGGATGGTGCAGTGTCCGATGTTTTTGTGGGACAACTCGTGTTTCGATGCGGTAGGCGATTTGCTCGGATTCGGCAACGGTCATGCTGCCGTCTACGACGATGTGGCAGGATAATACGTTGATATTGCTGGTAATCGTCCAGACGTGTAAGTCGTGGACGGATTTGACGCCGTCGGTGTTGCGGATAACGGCGAGCAGGTCGTCGGTATGGATGTTTTCGGGCGCGCCTTCCATGAGGATGTGCAGCGTTTGTTTGAGCAGGCTCCAGCCGCTGCGTCCGACCAGCGCGGCAACGAACACGCTGGCGAGCGGATCGCCCATTTCCAGCCGAACGCCATCATGAGTACGGCGGCGGCAATCGCGCCGACCGAGCCGACAAGGTCGCTTAAAACGTGCAGATACGCGCCGCGCATGTTGACGTTGGCTTCGGTGTCGCTGTTTTTCAGCATGTAAACCGCCACGCCGATGTTGACCAGCAGCCCGATAACGCTGATGACGAGCATCCCCAGCGTGGCGATTTCGGGCGGATAAAGCAGGCGTTTGACGGCTTTCGTAGAAAATCAGCACGGCGATGACCACCAGCGACAGGCCGTTGAACATGGCGCGAGGATTTCGAAAACGTTTGTAGCCGAAGGTCTTTTTGCAGCGTGGTTTCTTTTTCGCCGAGTTTGAACGCCCACAACGCCACGCCTCAAGGAAAATGCGTCGCTGAACATATGCCCTGCGTCGGAAAGCAGCGCGAGCGAGTGGGTCAGCCAGCCGCCGAACGCCTCCAGCAGCATAAAGGCGGCGATGATGATAAACGACACGCGCAATACTTTTTTGTTGGCGGTATGCGTGTGGGCGTGTGCGTGATGATGGTGTTCGTGATGGTGAATCGACATAACGTTCCTCAACAGAGGTCGTCTGAAAATCCGGATTCTAGGGTTTTTCAGACGACCTTTTTGTCTTTGTTTCAAACCCTGCTCGAAATCTTCCAACATATCCAATTCAAAGCGGCTGAATCCCGCTTTTTCGCGCGCTTCGATGTTCACATAGCCGCGGAAGATAAACATATCGTAACGGGCAATCAGACTGCGGAACAGGGCGACAGGTTCCAAACCGCGTTCGCGGCAAAGGTGTTGATACCAACGGTTGCCGATGGCGACATGACCCACTTCGTCGCGGTAAATGATGTCCAACACGCCGCAGGTTTCCGAATCGCCGCGCTGCTCCACCTTCGCGCGTATCCCCGGCGTAACGTCCAACCCGCGCGCCTCCAACACGCGCGGCACCAAAGCCATGCGCAACAGCGGGTCGTAGGCGGTTTTATACGCCATGTCCCACAAATGGTTGTGCGCCTCGAAATCGCCGTAATCGAAGCCGAAAGCGCGCAGCCTTTCGCGCATCAGGCGGAAATGGTACACCTCTTCCTTCGCCACCCGCACCCAGTCGCGCAAAAACTGAAACGGCAGCGTGCGGAAACGGTATGCCGCGTCCAAAGCCAGATTGATGGCGTTGAACTCGATATGCGCAATCGCGTGCAGCATCGCCGCATAGCCTTCGGTCGTGTTCATCTTGCGCGGCGTCAGCTGCGACGGCGCGACCAGAACAGGCTTCGGCGGCCGTCCAGCGTGGCGGAAGTCCTGCGGCGCGGCGTTTGCCTCAGCACCGTCCATGTTCTGGATGGCGGCAAACGCCTCATCCGTCAGCCGTCCTTTTTCATCGGGGTCGTCTGAAAGCAGGGCAAGTTCGAGCAAAGCATAAATATCAGGTTTCATCCCAAGTCTGCCGTTTTTCGGAAAAACAAACATTATAGCGTTTACAGTATAAGGAATATAATCTTTTACAATTTGGCGTTGTGCGTCAAAAACCATTAAATACCACAGTTTGCGCAGTCGGCATACATTAAAGAATTATGAAACCCGATTGTCTTTTCCGCAGGAAAAATCCCGCAGCTTCAAAAATTAGCCTTCGGAAAACACTGTTTGCAAAATGTAAACCGCCCATAAGCGGCTTTGCATTGTTATTTTGTAACATCGATACTGGGCGCCACACCCCTTCCAACAAGGAAAAAAATAATGATGAAAACAACACAACCTGTTTAAACTTTCGCTGCTTTCAGCCCTGACCGCAACCATCGGTTTCGCACAGGCAGGCGCAGTGGATGCACTCAAGAAATTCAACAACGACGCCGACGGTATCAGCGGCAGCTTCACCCAAACCGTCCAAGGCAAAAAGAAACCCAAACCGCACACGGTACTTTCAAAATCCTGCGTCCGGGCCTCTTCAAATGGGAATACACCAAGCTCTACAAACAAACCATCGTAGGCGACGGTCAAACCATTTGGCTTTCACGACGTTGATTTGGCACAAGTGACCAAGTCCGCCCAAGACCAAAACCATCGGCGACAGCCCTGCCGCCATCCTTTTCCAACAAAAACCGCCCCTGACAGCAGCTACTCCCTCAAAGGAAGACGGTTTCGTCCAACGGCATCGACTACGTCTTGGCAACGCCTAAGAAAACAACGCCGGCTACCAACACATCCGCATCGGCTTCAAAGGCGACAACCTCGCCGCCATGCAGCTGAAAGACAGCTTCGGCAACCAAACCTCCATCACCTTCGGCGGCTTGAACACCAAAGCCCAACCTCTCGCGTGGCGCATTCAAGTTCACCCCGCCCAAAAGGCGTGGACGTGTTGAGCAACTGATTGTTTGATCATAAAAAGGTCGTCTGAAACCCAATTTTCGGTTTCAGACGACCTTTTGTTTGTTATAGTGGATTAACATATAAATCAGGACAAGGCGACGGAGCTGAAGACAGTACAGATAGTACGGAACCGATTCACTTTGGTGCTTCAGCACCTTAGAGAATCGTTCTTTTTGAGCCAAGGCGAGGCAACGCCGTACTGGTTTAAAGTTAATCCACTATAGTGATGTTGCGTTGGGTGTCGTTGCCCGCAGTCAACACGATTCAGCTTTTGAAGTGTAACTCGGATGACTGGTGGGAAAAGTTAAACGCTCCGTAACAAAGCGGATACCAAAAGGTCGTCTGAAAACATTTCAGACGACCCCGTTCGTTTACGCTTCGGGCTTTTTTTCGCCAACATGGTTACAAACTTAAACTGTATCGATTGCCCGCCGCGTCTTTCGCGTGCATGGCGCCGAGTTCTTCTTTGTATTCGGCAATTTCAGTCGCGGTAGTATTCGCGCAACTCGCCTTCTTTAAATTTAAACGGGAAAAGGCATAGGCAGGGGAAGTCTTCGTGTCCATCGCCGAAACGATCAGGTTGTAGCCGCCGGGGCTGGTGTGCCCTGCATATCGGCAATCACTTGCGGCACAAAAGCGCGGATGCAGGAACATAAACACAACCGTCGCCACGATATAGTCGAAATGGTCTTGAAGGTTGGCGGCATTCAAATCATATTCCAACGCCCGCACGTCCAAGCCTTCCATATGTGCCAACTCGTTGACGTTTTGCACCGCCTGCGGATTGTTGTCCACGGCGGTGACGTCGAATCTCTTCAAAGCCTCAAAAACAGCGCATTGCGCCCCTGACCGCAGCCCATATCCAAAGCCTTGCCCGCAGGAACCACATCCTCCGCCGCCACGACGCCGAATGGGTCGCGCTCATGCCGTATTTTTATGGAAATAATCTTTGCCGCGCAATAAAAGCGAGAGCTTGATTTCCGTGTCGTCCGTCAAAGGCTCGACCGTAAACTGTTGCTGCGGCGCGATCATGTGATCGCTGTCTTTCGGCAGTCAGCTCGATATTTGAAGCACCGTCCGCCTCCGTCCATTTCAGACGACCTTGCAACACGTTCAGGCAAGCCCATTCCCTTCGTCAAACGCATGACCCTGCCCGCAGCGCGTCGGGAATCTCGTCAGCCTGCCAAACCGGCAGTTCCTGATAGCAAAAAGCGCCATTTGTCCGTCCATCGTCGGTTCCTTTCCAATCTGTTTTCGATAAGGTCATATTATATGCCTGTTTGGGGCAAAGCCGCTTGGCGGATTCAAACCTTGTGATAAGATGAATGCCTTTATTGTGCAAAATTGCAAAACAAACCGATATATGGAAGATACCGTTTACCTTTATACAGACGGAGCCTGCAAAGGCAATCCGGGGGCAGGGGCTGGGGCGTATTGATGCGCTACCGAAATCATGAAAAGAATCGTGCGGCGGCGAGGCCGAAACCACGAACAACCGAATGGAGCTGACCGCCGTCATAGAAGGGGCTGAAAGCGCTCAAACGGCCCGTGCCGCGTCGTGATTTTGTACCGACTCGCAATACGTCAAAAACGGTATGGAAGGCTGGATACACGGTTGGAAGAAAAACGGCTGGAAAAACCGCCGCCAAAAAAACCGGTAAAAACGACGATTTGTGGAAAGAACTCGATGTCTTGTCGCATAAACACGAATTACAGTGGACATGGGTAAAAGGTCACGCGGGGCATTCCGAAAACGAAAAGGCGGACGCTTTGGCGAACCGGGGAGCGGCACGGTTCCTTTCAATCTCGTCCTAAAAGGTCGTCTGAAAAACGCCTGAAAAAAATATTCAATCAACCGCAAACAGGATTACCCCAATGGCAATGACTTGGTCCCAACTGCTTTCCCCGCAACGCTTCCGTGCGAAAAAACGGCGAAATTATCCCTACGGTTACGCCGTCCACACAAGAAGGGTATCGATGCCCTGCGTACCGATTTCCACATTGATTACGATAGAGTCGTGTTTTCCGGCGCATTCAGGCGGTTGGGCAGGAAAATCTAAGTCCACCTGCTTGCCGAACATGACCTGACGCACAACCGGCTGACACACAGTGTCGAAGTTGCCAGCGTCGGACGCAGTTTGGGTAACCGCGTCGGTGTCATGTTGCAAGCCGGCGGATTCCTGCCTGAAAACAATACTCCGGGCGATATTGGCGCTGTCGTCCAAGTCGCCTGTTTGGCGCATGATTTGGGTAACCCTCCGTTCGGGCACACGGGCGAGGACGCATTGCGCCATTGGTTCAGAAAGGAAAACAAATCTCCGCTTTCTGACATCGCTGAGCGAAGCCGAATTGAGCGACGTGCAAACTTACGAAGGCAATGCCCACAGTCTGCGCATTGTCGCCAATTTGGAAATGTATCCCGATGCGGGCGGAATGCGTTTGAGTGCGGCATCAATCGGCGCATTGATAAAATATCCGTGGACAAGCCAAGGTCCGCACGGGCGTTCCAAATTCAATATTTATCAAACCGAGCTGCCGTTTATCCGCCGAGTTGCAGCAGAGTTGGGGTTGCTCGAAGCAGGCTGCGACCAATGGGTACGCCATCCGCTGTCATACCTGATGGAGGCTTCAGACGACATCTGTTACGCATTGCTGGATTTGGAAGATGCGGTGGAGCTTGAGTTGCTGACCGATACCGAAGTCGAAAGCGTCTTGTCTGAGCTGACTTTTGAAGAAAGCACATGGCATGCCCAATCCAGCCGCCAACGTTGCGCCATGTTGCGCGGCATTGCCATAGGCAAAGCCATCGAAGATGCCGCGCAAACCTTCATGAAAACACCAATCCGATTTATTAAGCGGCGAATTTAAGGGAAAAAGACTTGATTTCCTTGTGCAACCCGGAAGTCCAAAACACTTTGGAAAAAGCCAAAGAACTCGCACGCACGCGCATCTTTCGCCACCGTACCAAAACTGATGACTGAAATTGCCACTTTCCCGTGCTTAGGGTCGATACTCGATTTGTTTGTCCCAGCAGCCCATGCCTTGCTGGGTTGAACAGAAATTAGATGTCCGCCAATCTTTAATCTTGGATCTTCTGAAAAACCATAATCCAATACTTGAAACGGACAGCCTATATCAGGCATATATGAAAAATTTTAGATTTTGTCGGCGGTATGACAGACAATGCCGCCGCCAAAATGGCTCAGGACTTGTCTGGAACCGGGAATTTTAAGATAATTTAATTTCTTTAATTTTCAAAATGTTAATTTTTTTATCTGGGAAAAATTGAATTTAAAGGCTGGACAATAGGGAAGGGGTTTCATAATATTCGGTCTTCTTGATTCACAGCGCAGAAGCGAAGTGATGAAAATGCACCCGTAGCTCAGTTGGATAGAGTATCTGGCTACGAACCAGAGGGTCGGGCGTTCGAATCGCTCCGGGTGCGCCAAAAAAATTTATTTATCCGCGCCCATCGTCTAGCGGTTAGGGACATCGCCCTTTCACGGCGGTAACCGGGGTTCGATTCCCCGTGGGCGTGTTAATTTCAATAAACCCTTACTAAAAAAATAGTAAGGGTTTATTTTTATCTTTAATGCTATGCTCCGCGATTTCAGCTTTTTATGCTCTTGCTAACAAAGCTGGATTTGTCTGCATATTTCAAATGTTGTACCAATTCAGTTTATCCTGACAGTCACTGTGGGGATTATTTTTGAAACATGTTTTATATTAGTCTCTAAAATAAAACTGATGGAGAAGTTTAGAAAGCTCTTCAAATCTCCCTAAATTTTTGCCGAGGTATTTAGGGAGATTTGAGGAATTTTGCAAACATACCAGACTCTGAATTAGATTTTTCACTATACATAAAACACTAATGTGAAAAATTGGAGGTCGTATGAAAAGGGTTAGGGTTCAGTTTTTCTTTTTCAGATGACCTTTATGATTTTGGATTTTTAAAACGGGTTTATTCATATAAACATATGGCTTTGAACATATGTATTGATTATGGTTTATTGCAACAGCTTGATGTTGATAGTTTTTAATTTATTTTGTCCTGCAAATAGGATTTGAGCTGTTACAATCTTCGCATAGGTATAATTCAGCAGTTAGAGAACGGGAGTAGCTATAGACGGTCAGAAGAATATAGAAGGAGTTTATTTTTGTTTGGGGCGGAAGGCGGTGCAAATGGCAGTATCGGTTTCAAATGAAGCCACCGCCGATTAAATCCACACAATAAGGAATAGCGCCGAATAGGCCTGGTACGATGATGCTGCCATCTTCCGAGCGTACGCCGCCCAATGTTTCAGCAATGGCTTTCGGTCGGCCGGGGAGATTCACAATCAGGCTGTTGCCACGAACACCTGCTGTTTGGCGTGACAAAATGGCTGTGGGTACATAATGTAGGCTGATACGGCGCATTTGTTCGCCAAAACCGAGCAGTTCCTTGTCTCAATACGGCTTGTGTGGCTTCGGGTGATGTCGCGTGGTGCAGCGCCCTGTGCCGCCGGTGGTAAAAATCACATCGCAATGCTCTTCATCTGCCATATGGATAAGCACGCTTTTGATTTCGTCTTGATCGTCAGGAATAAGGGCTTCTACATAACGGATCGGATTGAGGACGGCTTTGTCAAGCCAGCTTTTTGAGTGCGGGAATTCCTTCATCGGCATATACGCCGTTGCTGGCGCGGTCACTGGTGGAAATTAGGCCGATAGTGATGGTAGGGAGTGTGTTCATGATAATAGCAGACTCAAAAGATAGAAAACTGCATTGTACCTGATTAGCTGTATTTGTTGTGGGTGTTGGCAAAGTGCAAAATAGCAGGACTTAAAATACAGACCTTCAGGTAAAGGCTAGTTTGAGAAGTTGTCTATAAAAATCATTTCTCTATAAATATACTCAATCTCAAATAGGATGATATTCTGTTTATTACCTCATTATTTTTTTGCTCAACAAGTAGTTATCTATGAATGAAATCTTGTGATAAATTGCCTCAGCCGCTTTATTTCCTATTGACGGAGAATTTGATAATAAAAATGCCCTGTCTGAAAGCTTCCTCTCAGACAGGCATTTCTCTTCACTAAGTTTTCAGACGGCCTTTAACCTGCAGGTTCGTCCATCCAATCCACTTTGCTCATTTTACGCACAATCACCCATTCATCACGGTTAGAGCCGACTGTGCCGTAGTAGTTGAAGCTGTACGCCAGTTGCGCGTAGCCGCCTATCATGTGGGTCGGGTTCAATACCGCCTTGGTTACCGAATTGTGGATGCCGCCGCGTTTTTGGTGGTTTCGCCGCAGGCGTGTGCACCAGTTTCTCCTGCGCGTGGTACATCAGAATCATGGTTTCGGGAATGCGCTGGCTCACAATCACGCGGCAGGGCAATCGAACCGTTGGTGTTGAACACTTCCACCCAGTCGTTATCCACCAACCCTGCTTTTCTTTGAGCATCGGTTTCGGAAAATCCACACGTGCGCTGCCGCGCGAAAGCGTGAGCATGCGCAGGTTTTCCGAATAGGTACTGTGGATGCCCCATTTCTGGTGCGGGTCAGGAAGTTGAGCGTGATTTCGATTGCCGTTGGGCATTTTGCCCAGCAGCTTCTTAGTGGTTTTGGTGTCCACCGCCGGACGGTACACGCAGAAAGCAGCACCGAAATCGCGCATCCACTTGTGGTCTTGGTAGAACTGCTGGCGGCCGGTCAGCGTGCGCCACGGAATCAGCTCGTGCACATTGGTATAGCCGGCGGTGTAGCACACTTTTCGCTCTCCACGCCCGACCAAATCGGCGAGGTAACAATCTTGCGCGGCTGGGCGACGATGTCGTGAAAGCGGATTTGCGTGTGCTCGCTGGCATTAATCAGATGCGTATGGTCGCGGCCTGTAGCTTTTGCCCCAAGGCTTGCCAAGCCTTTTTGCCACATGTCCGTTAGTTTCGGAGCGAGGGTTAATATCATCTCGCAGGCATCAATGGCAGTTTCGATTTTCGGTTGACCTTTTCCGACCCCTTCGGCTTGTACGCCGTTGAGTTTACGTAGGAATTCAACTTCATGTTTGGTATCCCGTTATACTGAACTGCACCCCAAAAGTTGGACATCCTCCAACTCACAAGGTGCAGTTTTTATGAGCAACATACATTACACTTCAAATACCAGCCGTACTCCACTACCTGCATATACGCAGCCAACAGCGTACCGCAGACCACTACGGCATTTCCCGAACCCACCTGAGACGATGGATACGCGCCTATCAAAGAAGGCGGTATCGGCGCACTCGAACATCCCCAATCCAAAAACCATGACCGAACACCGCAAAAACCCTTCATCGCAGATAAACCCGACCAAGAAAAACACAGGCAGAGCTTATCGAAGAGTTGTGCTATATGCGCGCAGAGGTTGCCTACCTAAAGGAGTTAAAAGCCCTCAGCCCAAAGCACCGAAAAGGACAAAGCCAAACCGTCCAAACACTGAGGGCGCAACACCCGCTCAAATACTTGCTGCACATCGCAAACCCTGCCCAAAAGCAGCTTTACTACCATCACCAAGACCTACCTAATCCCTGACGAAGCCGACAAAGCCCTCCTTGTCGAAACCTACCGGCGGCATAAAGGGCGCTACGGACAAAGGCGCATTGCCGCAGCATTAGATTGGAACCGCAAAAAAAGTGGCGCGGTTGATGAAGCAATTGGAACTGAAAGCCCTCATACGGGCGAAAAAAGCCTACCGCCATCCCGCCATGGGCGAAATATCGGAACACCTCCTCAAACGCCGGTTCAAAGCCCGAAAGCCCAACGAAAAATGGCTGACCGACGTTACCGAACTCAAAGGGAAGGACGGCAACCGTACCTCTCGCCAATCTTGGACTTGTTCAACTCGCGAGATCGTCGCCTACGCCATGAGCCGCAGAGCCGACAGCGAAATGGGCGAAGGAAATGCTCGAAAAAGCCGCACCCCGTCTGACTGATAAAGGAACGATGCTGCATTCCGACCAAGGTGTGCTGTACCGTACGGCGGGGTATAGGGAATTGCTTGCGGAGCATTCCATGGTTCAAAGCATGTCGCGAAAGGCGAACTGTTGGGACAATGCGCCGATGGAGAGCTTCTTTGCGGTGTTGAAGACGGAGTGTTTCTATAACGCAGGTGAATTGACGGTAGATGAATTGATGAAGCAGATAGATGACTATATGGATTACTACAACCGGGAGCGTTGTAGTTTGAATTGAAAAAGCTGAGTCCTGTCGCATACAGAACCCAGCTTGCACAGAGCGCCTGAATAGGCTTTTATGAGTGTCCAAGATTTGGGGGCCAGTTCAGCTTTCAGACGACCTTTCTTATTGCTTAAGAACGTTGAAACAGATTATTTGGCTGCTTCAGGTTGGCTGGCTGCTTGGCTGGCGGCTGCCGCTTTATCGCCTTCTTTGGCGAAGTATTTGGCGTGGATTTTGTCGTATTCGCCGCTGTCGCGTACTTTTTCAGCGCTTCGTTCAGCATTTTGACGGTCGCTTCGTCGCCTTTGCGTGCGGCGATGCCGTAGTTTTCAATCGTGAAAATCAGGCAGGGTGATGAAGTCCATGCTTTTGGTCGGGTTGTTTTTTCACATAGTTGGCGATGACCGCGCTGTCGCTGACTACGGCATCCACGCCGCCGTTTTCCAGCTCTTTGATGACCAGAGGAACGCTCTCGAAGCGGGCGATTTTAGGATTGTCGCTGCTCAAGAGTTTGAAACGGAGTAGTCGCCGGTTTGTCCGGTAACGACGCCGACTTTCGCCATGTTTTTGAGGTCGTCTGAAGAGGCGACTTTTTACCTTTGGGGAACGAGGACGACTTGGGTATTTCAAAAATAAGGGTCAGCGAAATCCATGGATCTGCTTTGCGCTCGTCGGTACGGTTACGCCGGAGATGACGATATCCGTATCGCCGTTTTTGAGCGCGGGAAGAGGCTGTCCCGGGCTGGTGTTTGAATTCGACTTTGAATCCGCCGGCTTTTGCCATCGCGTTCATCAAATCGACGTCGAAACCTTCAACGTTGCCGGCGGAATCCAATGATTCGAAAGGGGCGAATTCGGCGTTGGCGGCGACGCGGTACACTTTTGTCGGCTTTAGGGGCTGACGAGGAAGCATCTTTGCTTTTGGCCGCCGCAGGCGGAGAGTGCCAGCGCGGAGCAGGCGAGGGCGGCTGCAATCCATTTTTTCATGTTCATGGGGAGGTTCCTTCTTTACGGATATTAATAACAAACGGATAGTTTAACACGGTTTGGGGAAGTCGCTACGCGTCAGTGGTCTTTTTCTCGGAAAAAGCGTAGGTTACGTCATGGAAGAGGTCGGTATGCGGGCTGTCTTCGTAATTCAATTCGGCGAGCGCGTCTTCAAAGGCAAGCTGGATGGACTCGACGGCTTCGTTTGCCATGTCGGACGGCAGCGAACGGATCAGGCCTTTGAGGGCGGTGGCGAGGACGTGGTTCTGCATACGCAAAACGTCGTTGGCTTCTTCCAAATATTCGAGGCGTTGTTCGATGCTGCTCATGATGTGTTCCTGGGAATCTGTTAAAATACCGCATTATAGCAAATCACGGCATTCGCTATGCGCGTGAAATGAAATGACACAACGGAAGAACGAAAGTTAAAATGGATACGAATCGTCCCGATACGCCACAACAAACGGATGAAAGCCTGGATTGGGAAAGCCGCTTGGAAAAAGCTGCGGCAAACCCGCCAATTGAACGCACCTACACACACGCGCCTTTGGTGCGCGAATCTCAAGAGCCCGCCCTCGAGCAGAAGCCCAGAGCCAAGTCGGTCAAGCTCGACGATGCCAACCGCGATGCCGTGTTGACGGAATATCTGCGCAAAATGGCAGGAGGAACACAACGCCATGCTGGAGGAAGAAGCCGGTAAACGGCGGAGACCGATGCGATGGTGATTTTGCAGGAAAACTGGCTGAACGCGCAGTCTTCGCTGCAAATGAGCGCGTCCGACAGGCAAACTCGAGTCCACGCGCACGGTTTGGCTGAACCCGAAACGTAAAACGGTCGAATTTGACGCGCCCGCAAAAGCAGAGACAACGTCGTTCGAAAACGAAAATCTGCAGGCGCAAGAGCAGGGTTTCAGACGACCTCAAAGACGAAACGCCGCCAATTACCGTCCATATCAACGTATTAAACCCGCAGGTCATCAACCGCAGGGAAGTGTTCTGCATTTCCGAGCAAGACCTGGAGCGAGCGTTTGATCAAACGCCTGCGCCCGCATGTCGCCGACGCCGTCAACGGCATGATACGCACCGCCGTGCAGAAACAAATGGCGTTGTTTACCTACCAGCTCCAACAAACCCTCAGCGAACAGGCGCCCGATTTGGTGGAACAGCTTTTGGATTACAACGTGAAAAAATCCTGAACGACATCAAATACGAAATGAAATACAGTCAGGGAAACAAAAAGCGTGATCACGCCGCCGCTTCAGGTATCGGACTGAAAATGCTGATTTTTCCGCCGATTTTGTATATAATGGCGGCTCACGTTATCGTGATTTAACTCCTTTCAATAATTTATGCCCGATGAACCGTCGGGCATTTTTTGGGCGTGGAGGCGTGGATTTTATGAACAAAAACAAATGGATTTGGATACTGATTGCCGCCGCCGTGGTAGTCGGTTATCAAAAATGCAGCAGGGGCGGCAAGGTCAGGCAGCGGATGCTGTACCAACCCAAATGCAGCCCCAAACCCAGGCGGAAAAACGCCCATCCAAGCAGCCTCAGTCTGAGCAGTCTGAATCCAAAAATCGCAATCCAAGCAGCCGAAAATCCGACCACCAAGCAGGGCAGGGCAGCGCGGAACAAATATTGCAGCAAGCCTTTGAAAACCAACAGAGTGATATTCAGCTGAAAGGCGCGGGTACAGTGCTCAAAACGCGCCCGACGACAACCAAGGCACGCGCCATCAGCGTTTTATCTTGAAACTGTCCAGCGGGCAAACGCTTTTAGTGGCGCACAACATCGACCTCGCCGACAAAAATCAAGGGCTTGAAAAAAAGGCGATAAAGTCGGCTTCTACGGCGAATACGAATGGTCGGAACAGGGCGGCGTCCTCCATTGGACGCACCACGACCTCGCAGGCCGCCATGCCGACGGCTGGCTGGAACACAACGGACGGGTTTATCAATAAAAGCTTGAACGATTGAAAAGGTCGTCTGAAAAACGTTTTCAGACGACCTTTTGTATGGTTCAAATTGTCTCTTATTTCTTCGCTGCCCTTCTCGCGCGGAGGACTTCGACCACGCCAGGAAGGATGGAAATCACGATAATCGCGACCATCACTAAAGCCAGATTGTTTTTTGACAACCGGAATATTGGCGAAGAAGTAGCCGGCATAGGAAAACGACAAGACCCACAATACCGCGCCGATGATGTTGTAGCGGATGAAAGTGCCGTAGTGCATACCGCCCATGCCCGCGACAAACGGGGCGAATGTCCGCACAATCGGGACGAAGCGGGCGATGATGATGGTTTTGCCGCCGTGTTTTTCGTAGAACGCATGGGTTTTTCTCTAAATACGACTGGCGGAAGATTTTGGAATCGGGGTTGGCAAAGAGTTTGCGCCCGAAAAACTTGCCGATCATGAAGTTGGCGGCATCGCCCAAAATCGCGGCGGCCAAAAAGCAGCGCAACCATGACATGAATATTCATGCTGCCGACCGCGGCAATCCCGCCCGCGGCAAACAGCAGCGAATCGCCCGGCAGAAACGGCGTAACCACCAAACCGGTTTCGCAGAAAATAATCAAAAACAACACCGCGTAAATCCATACGCCGTATTGCGGGAAATCTCGACCAAATGCTGGTCGATGTGGAGGATAAAATCAATAAGGGTCGAAATCACGAGATTTTCCTGAAATGAAAAAGACAGAGGTCGTCTGAAAACAGACGCGTTGCCAAATGTCCGCCATTGTATATGAAACCCATGCCGCGTGCCCTTTTTCAGACGACCCCGCGCCTTGATACACGCTGACAAAACAACGTACAATAAACCCGATTCCAACCCATCCGGTATGCCTTTGTGAACCAGCTTATTTTTCGACTTCGCCGAACGCGGCTATCCCGGTTTCGACAAATTCCTCGGAACGGAAAATGCCGAACTGGTCTATGTGTTACAGCATAAAACACGACCCGTTTATCTACGTCTGGGGCGAAGAAGGCGCAGGCAAAAGCCACCTGCTGCGCGCATGGGTCGCCCAAGCGCTCGACGCAGGAAAAAGCCGTCTATATCGACGCCGCCGCCACGCCGCTGACCGAAGCCGCCTTTGAAGCCGAATACCTCGCCATCGACCAAATCGAAAAACTGGGTAACGAAGAACAAGCCCTTCTGTTTGCCGTATTCAACCGCTTCCGCAACAGCGGCAAAGGCTTTGCTGTTAAGCTCCGAACACACGCCCCAACAGCTCGTCATCCGCGAAGACTTGCGCACCCGCATGGCGTACTGCCTCGTTTACGAAGTCAAACCCCTGACCGACCAAGAAAAAATCGACGCGCTCGTCAGCATGGCGGCGGCGCGCCAAGTTACCATAGACCCCGAAATCTTCGAATACCTGCTCAACCACTGGCGGCGCGACATGGACAGCCTGATGCAGATGCTCGATACGCTGGACAACTACGCCGTTACCATGGGCAACGCATCACCCTGCCGCTTCTGCGCCAGCTTTTGAAACAACAGGAAACCCAATGAAAAACCTCGCCATCTTCGATCTCGACAACACCCTCATCAACACCGATTCCGACCACTCTTTGGCCGCAATACCTCATCAAAAAAGGGATGGTTGACACTGCCGAAACTGAAGCGCAAAACGAAAAATTCTACCGCGACTACCAAAACGGCTGCCTCGACATCGACGCCTTCCTCAAATTCCACCTCGCCCCTCTCGCCCGTTACAGCAAAGAAGAGCTGGCAGAATTTCACCGTGAATTTATGGCGGAATTCATCACGCCCCACATCTCGCCCATGCAGCGTATGCTTGTGCAGAGACCATCAAATGGCCGGCGACGAAACCCTCGTTATCTCCTCGACCAACGAGTTCATCATCACCCCATCTGCCATCTTTCGGCATTACCAACATCATCGGCACTCAACTCGAAACCGGAGCCGACGGCCGCCACACTCGGCAACTACATCGGCACGCCCAGTCTCAAAGAAGGCAAAATCACCCGCCTGAACCAATGGCTCGCCGAACGCGGCGAAACGCTTGAAAGCTATGGTAAAAACCCTATTTTTACAGCGACCTCAAAAACGACCTGCCGTTGCTGCGCCTCGTCGACGAACCCGTTGCCGTCAATCCCGATGCTGAGCTGGAACAAGAAGCCAAAGCAAAAGGTTGGCCGATATTGAACTTCAACATCAAAACCGCGCCCGTCGCTCAAACGGGTGCACACCGTAGCGTGAGCTTTTGCCCGCGAAAACAAAGGGTCGGCGGATTCGCATTTGAAGCGCAACTTTCATAACTGAGAAAAGCCAGTCATGCGGTAGCATACGGCCTTTCCGCAAAGAAAGATTGCCATGAGCTACACACATAACTGACCCAAGACGAACGATACCATATCCAATACCCGTCCCGCCACTGCACCATCGCCGAAATCGCCAAACAGCTTAACCGTCACAAAAGCACCATCAGCCGCGAAATCAAGCGGCACTGTAACCAAGGGCAGCAATACAGCGCCGATAAAGCCCAACGGCAAAGCCGGCTGACCAAACAGCACCGGCGAAAACCCCTATAAACTCGATTCGCAGCTGATTCAACACATCGACACCCTTATCCGCCGCAAACTCAGTCCCGAACAAGTATGCTGCCTACCTGCATAAACACCACGGGATCACACTCCATCACAGCACCGTTTACCGCTACCTTCGCCAAGACAAAAGCAACGGCGGCACTTTGTGGCAACATCTCAGAATATGCAGCAAACCCTACCACAAACGCTACGGCAGCACATGGACTCAGAGGCAAGTGCCCGACCGCGTCGGCATAGAGAAACTGACCTGCTATCGTCGACCGGAAAACCCGCATCGGCGATTGGGAGGCCGACACCATCGTCGGCAAAAATCAGAAAAAGCGCGTTATTGACCTGGTCGAACGCACTACCCTGCTACACCATCATCTGCAAATTAAAGAACTTAAAAAGCTGAAGACACTGCCCGGGCGGCCATTAGGGTATTAAAGGCATATAAAGCCAGAGTCCACACCATCACTACGGATAACGGCAAAGAGTTCTACCAACACACCAAAATAGCCAAAGCATTGAAGGCGAAAACCTATTTTTGCTGCCCTTACCATTCTTGGGAGAAAGGGCTGAATGAGAACACCAACGGACTCATCCGGCAATATTTCCCAAACAAACCGATTTCGGAAACATCAGCGATCGGGAGATACGCAGGGTTCAAGATGAGTTGAACCACTGGTCGAGAAAAACACTTGGCTACGAAACGCCAAGTGTTTTATTCTTAAATCTGTTCCAACCACTGGTACCCTAGTGTTGCACTTGAAAATCCGAATCCAAGGTCGTCTGAAAAATGGAAAAATAACAAAGAGCAAAAATAATGCTCTACATAAACTGAATCAAAATAAATCAAGACATAGCAAAAACTAAACTTTTAGAGGCTTTTGTTGAGGGAACTGCTAAAGCAGCTTATGAACATTTTTGAGAGTTTTAATCTATGGTTACTACCGTATCAGGAATTATTCTTTCGTTTGAAATATTGAATTCAGATAAAATTATTGGGTATTCTGTACTAAGTGGTTTTTTTTGGTGTAATGTTTTCACTCATATTTTTCCATTATATGCGGGTTAGTCTGTAGGCATCAATAACAAAAATAAAAACATTAATCTATATTATTCAATCATAAAGGAAACATCAAATCCGATTTTTCAAGATTATTCTGCTAACGAGGAATCGGTACAGCAATACGCAACACAGTCAAATATTAAAATTTCTATTGATTTAGATTTTTAATGAAATTATCAAAGATTTTATGGAGTTGTTCCTAAAATTTGGGCAATGGCTTTATTTTACGAAGTTTAAAAAGAACAAAAACAATAATGCATTGCTAATGAAACTAGTATATAAACCAAGCGAATCTCTGTTTTCCTTCAAACTATTACTTTCTTTCCTTTCGTTAATTTTAGGATCATTTTTCATTATTTGTAATGTTTCCCAACAAACATAAGAGAAATTTATGACCATCCGCGCCATCATTCTCGCTTTTGTTGCTCGCCCTTACCCCGCCTGCGGCCGCGCAAAACGACAATCCGGTAAAACAAGCCTCCGCCCCTCGAAAAATTCCGTCAAACTCGCCGTCATTGTTGTCTCCCGAAGGTAAAGCTAGGGAGATTAACATCATCGAATCCGGTGGTTACAGCAAATTCGATAAAGAAAGCCGTGGCTGTTGCCAAAAAGGCAACTACAACGCCACAGGGACGATGGATGAAATATCTCGCAACCGTTGAATTCAAACCCCAATAGGCCGTCTGAAATGCCCGCATTCAAACCCGTCATCGTTACCACCCACCGCCCCGACCCGCGAAGAAGCCGAGAAAAATCGGCGGTTTGCTCTGAAAAACACCTCGCCGCCTGCGTGCAATACGAAACCATCACCAGCCAATACCTTTGAACGGCGAAATCTGCCGCGACGATGAAATACGCATCACCATCAAAACTTCGCGCCACTGCTACCGCAAAATCCAAAAACCATCATCGCCAACCACAGCTACGAATGCCCGCAAATCCTGATGCAAAAACGTATCGCGCGGATACGCCCCTATTTGCGCTGGCTGAAGCAGAGTTTAGGTTGATAAAACAGCCGCGTCGTCTGAAAAACGCTCAAGCATCATTATGAATTTGACAGGAAGTCCACTATAATGACGGCTTTTTGATTTTCAGACGACCTCCGTCTCGCATCCGCAATCCCAAACCAAAACGGGAAACCGCATGTTCCGCACCATGCTCGGCGGCAAGATACACCGCGCCACCGTTACCGAAGCCGACCCAACTACGTCGGCAGCATCACCATAGACCAAGACCTGCTCGACGCCGCGGGCATCCTCGTCAACGAAAAAGTCGCCATCGTCAACAACAACAACGGCGAACGCTTCGAAAACCCTACACCATCCCCGGCGAACGCGGCAGCGGCGTCGTCTCGCCCTCAACGGTGCCGCCGCACGGCTCGTCCAAAAAGGCGACATCGTCATCACTCATGTCCTACGTCATGCTGTCCGAACTCGAAATCGCCGCGCACGAACTCCAAAGTCGTCCTCGTGGACGAACACAACAAAATCCGCGACATCCTCTCCTACGAGCCGCCGCACACCGTCCTATAGATATAAAGGTCGTCTGAAACCGCAAAATCCGCTTTCAGACGACCTTTCAGCCATTTTCAGACGACCTCGAGAAAGCCCCCATCATCATGAACATCCGCATCATACAACCTCACCGTCGGCAACGACCTCCCTTTACCCTGTTCGGCGGCATCAACGTCCTGGAAGATCTCGATTCCACCCTCAAAGCCTGCGAACAATACGTTAAAGTGACTGACAAACTCGGCATCCCCTCTACGTCTTCAAAGCCTCTTCGACAAAAGCCAACCGCTCCTCCATCCACCCTTCCGCGGCGTAGGTTTGGACGAAGGCATGAAAATTTTCCGCCGTCAAACGCGAGTTTGACGTACCCGTCATCACCGACGTCCACGAACCCTACCAATGCGCCCCTGTCGCCGAAGTCTGCGATGTCATCCAACTGCCCGCCTCGCCCGCCAAACTGACCTCGTCGTCGCCATGGCAAAAACCGCAACATCATCAACATCAAAAACCCCAGTTCCTCAGCCCCTCGCAGATGAAAAACATCGTCGAAAAATTCCAAGAAGCAGGCAACGGACAACCATACTGTGCGAACGCGGCGCCAACTCGGCTCACGACAACCTCGTCGTCGATATGCTCGGCTTCGGCGTCATGGAAGCAAACCCTGCGGCGGCCTCGCCCGTCATCTTCGACGTCACCCACTCCCCTGCAAAACCCGCGGGAATCCGGTGCCGCCGTATCCGGCGGACGGCGCGCGCGTGTTGACTGGCGCTCGCCGGCAGTGGCAACCCGCCTCGCAGGCCTCTTCCTCGAATCACACCCCAACCCCGACCAAGCCAAATGCGATTTTCACGCAGCGCCCTGCCGCTCGCCCAGCTGGAAGACTTCTGACCCGCGTCAAAGCCGTGGACGAAACCGTCAAATCCTTTCGCGCCTATGGGACATCCGTTAACACAGTATGTGAAACGAAAGGTCGTCTGAAAACCCAGATTTAAGTTTTTCAGACGACCTTCCTTTATTCTTTCTTTGTTTGCCGATTCAAGGCAGGGCGATGAATTTAATCAGCACTCTCTTGAAAAATAAAGCCGAACACGCCCAAGCCCAATACCAGGAACAAAATCGCGATGCCGAATTTGCCTCGCCTTGGATTCCTTGCCCAAGTTCCAGACGATAAAGCCCAAGAAAAATAACCAGTCCGGTCAGGCAGATTTTCATCGCCCAATCGGAAAAATTCCGCTTCACTCTATAATTGATTTCCTTATTTGATGTTGTGGCTGTAATGTTTTTCAGACGACCTTTGAAACGCCAAGAGGTCGTCTGAAATGTAACGCTTTCAGCAAATGCCGTCCGTCGGGCGTTTGGCTTAATGCGCCAACGCCTGTTTCCAAAATCGTCAATCAAATCATCGACATATTCCAAACCGACGGACAGGCGCACCAGTCCGGGGCGGATATTGGCGGCGAGTTTTTCTTCGGGCTGCATCCTGCCGTGTGTGGTTTGTCCACGGTGGGTATGGTCGAGCGCACGTCGCCGAGGTTGGCGGTACGGGAGAAGAGTTCAACGCCGTCGACGATTTTCCACGCGGCGTCAGTGTCGGCGACTTCAAAGCCGATGACGATGCTGCCGCCGTTTTGCTGTTTGCGGATAAGCTCCGCCTGCGGATGATCGGGCAATCCGGTGTAGTAAACGGTTTGAACCCTGCGGCTGCGCTTGCAGCTCATTGGGCGATTTTTCAGGGCGTTGTCGAACTGTTTTTCCATACGCAGCGACAGGGTTTCACGCCGCTCAACAACTGCCATGCGTTAAACGGCGACATTGCCAGCCCGCAAGAGTTGCAGTAAACGGCGACCTGCGTCATCAATTCTTTCCGAACCCGCCAACACGCCGCCCATCACGCGCCCGTGTCCGTCGATGGCTTTTTGGTTGCGGAGGAAACGGAAATATCCGCGCCGTGTTTCAAAGGCTGCGAGCCGACGGGCGACAGCAGGCTGTTGTCCACCACCAAAAGCGCGCCGATGCTGTGCGCCACTCTGCCAAGGCTTCTAAGTCGGCCACTTCGCCCAAGGGTTGGACGGTGTTTCCAAAACAGCAGTTTGCGTTGGCTTTTGACGGCGGCTTTCCATTCGTCCACATCGGTCGGCGACACATGGCTCACTTCGATGCCGAATTTGAGCGACGATGTTATTGATAAAGCCGACGGTCGTGCCGGAACAGGCTGCGGCTGGAAATCACGATGGTCGCCCGCCCGCAGGAAGGCGAAAAACGCCGCCTGAACCGCGGACACGCCAGTCGAAGTGGCGACTGCGCGTTCCGCGCCTTCTAAGGCGGCGATGCGTTTTTCAAAGGCGGCGTGGTCGGGTTGGCAGTACGGTATGAGTGAACCTTTGATTTTCTTGGAAAACAAATCGGCGGCATGTTGGGCACTCGTCCCACATGAAGTTAGCTGAGCGAGGAACAATGCCTGATTGTGTTCGCGGTATTCGGTTTTGCTTTTTGCCGCCGCGATGGCGAGCGTCTGCGGGTGGAGTACTCATTTGTTTTCCAATCTTGTTCAGCAGGTTTGTTTGATGTCTTATAGTGGATTAACTTTAAACCAGGACGGCGTTACCTTCGCCTTAGTCAAAGAGAACGATTCTCAGCGCTGAGCACCGGCGAATCGGTTCCGTACTATCCGTACTATCCGTACTATCTGTACTGTCTGCGGCTTCGTCGCCTGTCCTGATTTTAAAGTTAATCCACTATAAACAAGAGAAGCCAGGTTAACTTGTTAACATTTTGCGCTATGTGTGCCGTCTTTCAAGTTTGATGGCGATGGCAAAAAGGTCGTCTGAAAACGTTTTTCAGACGACCTTTTCGCCAACCGATTTATCGGCTTGTTCTTTCAACACGGCTTCAATCAATTCCTGCGCGCCGTCGTCCGCCAGCTTTTTGGCGACCGCGCGTCCGAGCGCATCGGCGTAGGCGGGAGGGCTTGCGTCCGCCTCGCAAGATTACCGAGCCGTCGGGATGTCCGACCAGTCCGCGCAGGGCGAGCAGGCCGTTTTTCTTCGGTGCAATACGCGGCAAGCGGGACTTGACAGCCTCGCCCAAAGCGCGGGCGAGGCGCGTTCGGCAGTCACGCAGGCGTGTGTTATATCGTGGTTTAAGGGTTTCTCACGTCGAGAAGGTCGGTGCGGTGTGCGGCGATTTCGATGCCCAACGCGCCTTGTCCGGCTGCGGCAGGCTGTCGGCTTCGGAGAGGATCAGGCGGATGCGTTCGTCCAGTTCCAAACGCTGTAACCGGCGGCGGCGAGGATGATGGCATCGTATTCGCCGTTGTCGAGTTTGGACAGGCGGGTTTGCACGTTGCCGCGCAGGGGTTTGATGACTAAGTGCGGATAGCGGGCGCTAACTCGGGCTTTCGCGGCGCAGGCTGATGTGCCGACGACGGCGCTTTTGGGCATTTCTTCCAAACGCGCGTATTGGTTGGATACGAACGCGTCAAACGGATTGGCGCGCTCGCCGATGGCGGCAAGGGCGAATCCTTCGGGCAAATCCATCGGCACGTCTTTAATCGAATGCACCGCCAAATCGGCGCGTCCGTCCTGCAACGCTTGTTCCAGCTCTTTCGATAAACAGGCCTTTGCCGCCGATTTTCGACAGGGTTTTGTCCAAAATCTGGTCGCCGCGCGTGGTCATGCTCAAGATTTCGACTTCGCAGTCGGGACACAGGGTTTTCAGACGACCTGATATGCTTTTGCCCGCACATGGCAAGCAGGCTTTCGCGGCTGGCGATAACGAGTTTTTCGGTTCATTTGCAGTTTCTGATTTTTCTAATTCGATGAGGCGGGAAGTCTGACAGTCTAACACAAACTTTCTACGCCAACCGCCTGACTGTACTTGCCCAAGCGCCGAATCCGTTGCCTTGGTTTTTGTTCTTTGGTCAGCACTTCTTCCCTGAATGCAGACATTGTTCAGGTAACGTTATATGAGCCGGAACTCAGGCGGTTCTTTCTCACTGATCCATCAGGCTGTCGCCGCCGTTGATGAAATAGGTTTTTCCCGTCGGCGGTAAATTCAGCCTGTTCGAGCGAATAATGGACTGTCCCAGTCATTTTGACCGTATCGCCGCTGTCGACCTGAGTTTCGTCGGTTTGGCAGCTGACGTTTCGATTTTGTTTGCGGGGAGCAGGCTGTCAGGGCAAACTCAGTATGGGGAAAAGAAATTTGTTCATTTGCAATCACCGTGGTTGATAAAGGTATTCCGCTGCGAAGCTGTCGGAGAAGCCGTTAAACCATATCTGTCTGCAAATCGAAATAAACTATAATGTGTACCGGCATGATGGTAGTCCATACTGCCGTAAAAATCAAAAACTTATTCTCTAAAAACATTTTAACCCCAACAGCCTTTCACAGCATGAAACGCGCCAAAAATATCCCTTCTTATCGTTGCAGCGGCAACGTTTCTGCCTGAATTTTGAAAAACGCTCAACCGCCGCCGACCTTCCGAGCGAACGCGATTTCTACCGCTGGGCATGGGCGGCGTTGAAAAACGAATACCGCCGCGCCGACATCAGCCTGATTCTTCTGGACGAAGAAGAAGCCCGCGCCTACAATCGCGATTACCGCGGCAAAGACTACGCCACCAATGTGTTGAGTTTTTGCCTGAACGAAGGCGAAATCCTGCCCGATCAGTTTTCAGACGAGCTTTTGCGGCGATTTGATTATCTGCCCGCAAGTTGTCTTGAAAGAAGCCGCCGAGCAGGGCAAAAACCGCCGAGCAGCACTTTGCCCACCTGACCATGCACGGACGCTGCACCTGATGGGCTACGACCACATCGAAGAGACCGAGGCCGAAGAAAATGGAGGTGCTCGAAACTGCCTGATGCAGGCGGCAGGTTATCCCAACCCCCTACCAAGAGGACGAATACTGAAATGGATGACACCCGGTTGAAACCGACATTTTTCGAACGTTTGATTTCCGACTTGCCGGCGAACCCGATTCCGCCGAAGACGTACTCAGCCTGCTGCGGCAGGCACACGAACAGGAAGTATTTGACGCGGATACACTTTTTGCGGCTGGAAAAGTCCTCGACTTTGCCGACTTGGAAAGTGCGCGATGCCATGATTACCCGCAGCCACATGAACGTTTTGAAAGAAAACGACAGCATCGAGCGCATCACTGCCTACGTCATCGAAACCGCCCATTCCCGTTTCCCCGTCATCGGCGAAGACAAAGACGAAGTCCCAGGCATCCTGCACGCCAAAGACCTGCTCAAATTCATGTTCAATCCGAGCAGTTCAACCTCAAACCCATCCTTCGTCCCGCCGTCTTTTCGTAGCCCTGAAGGCAACCGCTGAACGCGCTTTTGAAAGAATTCCGCGAGCAGCGCAACCACATGGCAATCGTTATCGACGAATACGGCGGCACGTCGGGTCTGGTAACTTTTGAAGATATCATCGAACAAATTGTCGGCGACATCGAAGACGAGTTTGACGAAGACGAAAGCGCGGACAATATCCACGCCGTTTCCACCGAACGCTGGCGTATCAACGCTGTAACCGAAATCGAAGACATCAACGCCTTCGGTACTGGATTACAGCAGCGAAGAAGCTGACAGCATCGGCGGGCTGGTCATTCAGGAATTGGGACACCTGCCCGTGCGCGGAGAAAAAGTCGTTATCGGCGGTTTGCAGTTCACTCGTCGCCCGCGCCGACAACCGCCGGTTGCATACGTTGATGGCGACTAGGCGAAATAACGGGATTTGTTCGATAATCAATGAAAAGGTCGTCTGAAACCTTGTATATCGGTTTTCAGACGACCTTTCGTTGTATCTTTGAAAGCCAATCTTATTTCTGATTGTCTTCGATGATTTTTGAGGTGCGGCATGGGGCTGCATCCGCTTTGGCTGCGGGCCGTTCGGGAAGACGAGGGTAGGTGTGCCGTTGAAGCCGAATTGTTCGCCCAAAGAAGTGGTTTCGGCAACGGGATTGTCGCACTGGCTTTTGCCGCTTGGGGAATTGGCCTTACGCATCCAGTCAGTCCAAGCTTGGGTCGGGTTGGGCTGACACCACAGGATTTCGGCTTTACGCGCGGCATCGGGGTGCAGGCTCGGAATCGGCATCATGAAGTTGTAAATCGTGATGTCGGTCATTTTTTCAAACTCGTGTTCCAAGCGTTTGCAGTACGGGCAGTCGGGGTCGGAGAAGAGGCAGACTTTCAGCTTTGCCGTTGCCGCGCACTTCTTTAATCGCTTTATCCAAAGGCAGGGTGGTGAAGTCGATTTTGTTCAAATCGGCGGCACGCTCTTCGGTCAGGCTTTTGCGCGTGTTGACGTCGATGAGGTCGCCGACGAACATATAGTCGCCTTTGGCATCGGTGTAAATGATTTGTTTGCCGCCGACAACGACCTCATAAAATGCCTTGAATAGGGTTTCGCTGACGCTGATGACTTTCAGGCCTTGGGATTCGTAAATTTTTCGAGGCGGGCTTTCGGCGTTTCGCCGACTTTGCCTTGTACGGGGGCGGCGGCTTGGCGGCTGAAGAGGGTGCTGCATTTGCCTGTGAAACGGGCGTTTGCCCGCACGCGGTCAGTGAGATCAGAGCGATGGGGGCTAAGATTTTTGATTAATTTGGTTTTTCATTTTTGGCATAGGCGTGTGTCAAGAAAACCGCATTGTATCAAACCTCTGTCATGCCTGCATTGTATTGAGGCTCAATTTATCGTCTGAAAATAGCTTTCGGCTGTTAAAATACGCAAAAATGATTTGCCTGCCTGTATGATCTACCACCGCATCGCCGTAAACGTGCCGCTTTCAGACGGCCTTTTGACTTATTCCCATTCCGAGCGCCGCTGCGCTGGGCGCGCGGGTGCTTGTGCCTTTCCGCAACAAGACCGTGGTCGGGATTGTGGGAAACGGATAGTACGCCCGATATGGATACTCGCGCGGATTTTTGGGTGTTCAGACGGCCTTTTTCAGACGAGCCGCTGCCTGAGAGTTGGCGTGATTTGCTCGTTTACGTCGCGTTATTACCACTCATCCGACGGGCAGGCGGTGCTTTGCTGCGCTGCCGCAGGGTTTTGAAGGAAACGCGCGCGGTGGAAATGCCGCAGCCGCCGTTGTTTTACGCGCTGAACGAAGCGGGCAGGGCGCAAACGCCGCCGCCGGCAAGGTTCAACAAAAAGCGGTTTTGTGGGACGCGTTGCGTCGGGCGGAATGACGATGGCAGCGTTGAAGCAGGCGAACGCGCAGGCGGCGAAATTCGATTGAGGATTGGGCGGAGCAGGGTTGGATTGAACTGCGGAAGCGGCGAAACCCGTTTTAAGGTCGTCTGAATTTCAGCTCAACGCCAACCGACAGAAGGCTTCCGATGAAATTCCAGACGACCTCGGCAGTTTTTCAACCGTTTTGCTGTACGGCATCACCGGCGGGCGGCAAGACCGAAGTGTATTTCGATGCGATGGCGAAAGTGTTGAGCGCAGGGGCGGCAGGTGTTGTTTCTGTTGCCCGAAATCAATCTCACGCCGCAGCTTTTTAAAGCGGGTGGAAAACCGGTTTGCCGACGTACCGACCGCCGTGTTGCACAGCCAGATGGCGGCAGGCAGGCGCACGCAGGATTATTTGCGCGCGATGTTGGGGCAGGCGAAATTAGTCATCGGCACGCGGCTGGCGGTGTTCACGCCTCTGCCTGATGTCGGGGCTGATTGTAGTCGATGAGGAACACGACGGCTCGTTCAAACAGGACAACGAATTGCGCTACCACGCCCGCGATTTGGCGGTGGCGGGCGAAGCAGAGCGGCTGTCCCGTCGTCTTGGGCAGCGCCACGCCCAGCCTAGAGAGCTGGCACAAGGCACAAAGCGGCGCGTACCGCCTGCTGCAACTGACCGAACGCGCCCATACCGCCGCGCAACTGCCGCGAGGGACATCCTCAACGTAGGTCGTCTGAAACTCGACAACGGCTTCTCGCCGCAAGCTCTTGCAGCTTTTGAAACAGAACTCGAAGCAGGCGGGCATGTCGCTGGTGTCCTCAACCGTCGCGGTTTCGCACCCGCGTTATTTTGTGGCGACTGGTAGCCATACTTTCGGCTGCCCGAACTGCCCGCCAAAATGGGCTGCACCAACGCACCCGCCAACTGCGCTGCCACCACTGCGACCACCGCGAACCCATCCCGTTCAAATGCCCCGACTGCGGCAACCAAGACCTGACCGCCGTCGGCTACCGGCACGCAGCGCGTCGAAGAAACCCTGCGCCTTCCTCGCCCAAGGCGTCGCCGTCGTCCGCGTCGATAGGGACAGCACCGCGCACAAAAACGACTGGGCGGATTTGTACCCGCCGCATCGCTGACAACGAAATCGACATTCTGGTCGGTACGCGATGCTCGCCAAAGGCCATGATTTTGCGCGGCTTAACCTCGTTATCGTATTGAACGCCGACGGCAGCCTGTACAGCGCGGACTTCGCGCGCCGGAAAGGCTGCTGTCGAGCTGATGCGCGTCCGGCAGGGCGGGCGCGCCGACAAACCCGGCAAGGTGTTGATACAGACCCAACTGCCTGAACATCCCGTCTCGCCGCCGTCAGCGCAGGACTACGCCGTGTTTGCTGAAAACGAATTGAACGAGCGGCAACAAGTCTTGCCATGCCGCCCTTCGGTTTCAAACCGCCATCCGCGCCGACGCGCGCGCGTTGCCGATGCGATGGAATTTCTCAACGCCGCCAAAGAAAACCCCTCGCCCCTGCTTTTTGCCCGGAAAGCGTCTCCCCAGCTCGGCGCCGCCCCCATGCTGATGGTGCGCCTCAGCCGAACGCGAACGCGCACAAATCTTCCTCGAATCGACATCCCGACAGGATTTACACCGCGCCGTGAGTTTGTGGGTGCAGGTGTTGCAGCAAAATCGCGACGGCAAAATCAGATGGTCGGTGGATGTGATGCAGGAAGCGTAAGCGGATAGAAGGGGCGTCTGAAAAGCGTGGAAGAGGCATTTTCAGACGACCTTTTTCGCAGTATCAAACATTAGTCTTTAGAAAACGCTGATGGTGTATTTGATGTGTTTTTAAATTTGCCACGATGGTAAACGTCATCATCACCAGCAAAGCCCACGAAACCCATTTGCTGATGTACCGATGCCCATGCGCCGATTTGCTGGGATAACGCCAAACGCCGAACAAAGTCCCAAGTTTTCCAGCCAAATGAAAAACCGATTAGACGAAAGACAGCAGGAGCGGCATTTTTCGGCAGTGTCATGGGCGTGTATAAAACCGTTGTCCGCGCATGCAGCCTCGAGTGCGAATGCGGCGAGATACCAGCGGTAGTCGCGAGATAGTGATGAGTGAAAAATTGACGTAATTGCCAGCGCACAATGTGCTCAACCAATACGGCGGATGGCTTTTTGATTCTGAGATTAAAGAGCCGCTCAAGCCTCGAATGATGAAGCCGCCGACCGCCGCATACATAAAAGCCTGCAAACAGCGGCACGCCGCCGATTTTGGTGTATGCCTCGTCCGGATAGCCCAAGACCGATGTCGCCCGATGTTTTGAACCACCCAGCAAAGCCCACCATGAAAAGCGTAATCGATTTCACTTCGTCCCACGTTTCCAGCTTGAAATACAGCATCGCAACCTGTACGGAGACTGCAAAATCAGCAGCAGGTCATAAGCGTGAAATCCCCCAGCCAGCCTGTTTTTCGAATCGATGGCGATGAAAAACAAACCTGCAAACAAACAGGCGCGCGCTTCTTTCAGTCCGAAAACCAAAATTCGACCGCAAAACGCCGCCAGCTCGTGCAAATCATCCTGTTTCGTGTCCCCATCAGCCAAGTATCCAGTTTGCCCAACATATTTTCAGACGACCTTCATTTTTGAAAAAGGGATGGAATATAACGTAAGAATAGGATCCGAATATGGTCGTCTGAAAAAGCGGGTCAGCGTTTTCAGACGACCTTTGCGTTATAATCGGGCAAACGATAAAGACACACACACAATCCTACCCATATCCCCATGAACAAACAGATCCGCCAAGAAATTTTCGAGCGTTTCGCGCTGCCAATCCCCATCCGACCACCGAGCTTCATTTCAATTCACCCTTCGAGCTTTTGATCGCTGTTTTGCTGTCGGCGCAGGCGACCGACGTGGGCGTGAACAAGGGCGACGGCAAAGCTGTTTCCGGTTGCCAATACGCCGCAGGCGATGTTGATCGGTTTGACGGCGTGATGGAGTACACGAAAACCATCGGGCTTTATAAAACCAAGTCCAAAACACATCATGCAGACCTGCCGCATCCTGCTGGAAAAATACAACGGCGAAGTGCCGGAAGACCGCGAGGCTTTGGAATCGTTGCCGGGCGTGGGGCGCAAGACGGCAAACGTGGTGTTAGAACACGGCGTTCGGCCATCCTGTCATGGCGGTCGATACGCACATCTTCAGGGTATCCAACCGACCCAAAAATCGCGCCGGGCAAGGATGTGCGCGAGGTAGAGGACAAGCTGATGCGCTTTAGTGCCGAAAAGAGTTTTTTTGATGGATGCGCACCATTGGCTGATTTCTGCACGGGCGCTACACCCGCAAGCGCAGAAGCCGCAATGCGGAAGTGCATCATTAATGATTTTAGTGCGAATATGGCGCGAAGTTGATGTAAACATTGATAAATTGTAAACAATCAACAAAAACAACCTTTCCATCAGGTTAAAAATTTCTGACGGCATTTTTATTTTAAAATGAAATGCTTGAAAAATATGGGCAAAAGGTAAAATTCGACCTTATCGGGTTGGAAAAACGACAAAAGTTTCAGACGACCCCTATGTTTTTAAGATGCAAGAACACAACCGTTATTCGAAAAAGGAACGCGGTGCGCGAAAAATGAACAAATACAGATACTTTGCTTTGGTAACGGCTTCTGCGCTGGCCTTGGGCGGCTGTGACAAAATCAGCAGCTTCTTCGGCGGCGACAGTAAAAGCGAAGAATTCGTACAAAGAATCGAACCTTCCAAAGATAACGGCAGCGTCGGCATGTTGCTGCCCGATTTCGCACAATTGGTGCAAAACGAAGGCCAGGCGGTGGTCAATATCCAAGCTTCTCCCGCGAGACGCTCCCGCAGGCAGCGGGCAGTCTGAAGAGCAGGGCATGGATTTGAGCCAGTTCCTGACAACGACCCGTTTTACGAGTTTTTCAAACGCCTTGTCCCGAATATGCCCGATATGCCGGAAGACCAGTCTGCCGACGAGGATTTGAACTCGGCTCCGGCTTCATCATCAGTAAAGACGGCTATATCCTGACCAATACCCACGTCGTTGCCGGTATGGGCAATATCAAAGTCCTGCTCAACGACAAACGCGAATACACCGCCAAGCTGATCGGATCGGATACGCAATCCGATGTCGCGTTGCTGAAGATTGACGCTTCGGAAGAGTTGCCCGTCGTCAAAATCGGCAATCCGAAAGATTTGAAACCGGGCGAATGGGTTGCCGCCATCGGTGCGCCGTTCGGCTTTGACAACAGCGTTACTTCAGGGCATCGTGTCCGCCAAAGGCGCAGCCTGCCGAACGAAAGCTACACGCCTTTCATCCAAACCGACGTTGCCATCAATCCGGGCAACTCCGGCGGCCCGCTGTTTAACCTGAAAGGTCAGGTAGTCGGAATCAACTCCCAAATTTACAGCCGCAGCGGCGGATTTATGGGCATTTTCCTTCGCGATTCCGATTGATGTGGCGATGAACGTTGCCGAGCAGTTGAAAACCAGCGGTAAGGTTCAGCGCGGTCAGTTGGGCGTGATTATTCAGGAAGTGTCTTACGATCTGGCGAAAATCGTTCGGTTTGGACAAAGCCAGCGGCGCGTTGATTGCCAGCGATGCCGAACAGCCCCTGCCATGCAGGGCAGGATTGCAAGTGGGCGACATCGTCCGCAGCGTCAACGGCGAAGAAGTGCGCGTCCAGCGATTTGCCGGTCATGGTCGGCCTCGATGCTGCCGGGTCAAGGAAGTCACGCTGGAGGTATGGCGCAAAGGCGAGAAAGATCAATGTGAAAGTCAAACCTCGGCAGCATGGCGGAGCAGAACGAAACGTCTTCACGCGCTACCGAGCAGCCGCAGCAGGCAAATCCGGCGGACGGCTTTTTACTCGTCGATACTGCAGGACTGACCCTGCGCGTCGATGAAATGTGCAGGCAAAAGCCGCCTGATTGTTTCCCGCGTCAGCGGAGCGGCGGAACGTGCCGACTCAAACGCGGCGACGAAAATCCTCGCCGTCAGCCAAATCAGCGTCAACGACGAATCGAGCTTCCGCAGCGCGTTGGCAGGCGCGGCAAAAACTGCCGCTGCTGGTTCAGCGCGACGGCAATACGCTTTTTCCTCGCCCTGACTCTGCACATAAGGTCAACGCAAGCGCCATTCAATCGATAGAATACCCGCCATCCTAAGGTGGCGGGTATTTTGTAATTTTAGCAACCGATTGATTTGTTTGTTTTTGATGGTTTTTGCTTTTTGGCTTTGTCAACAATCGCATTCAAAGGTCGTCTGAAAACGTTCCGCCCGATTGACTTCCTATTAATAAAAATATTATGCACCTGATTGATTATTCACATTCGTTTTTATCCGTCGTGCCGCCGTTTTTGGCATTGGCGCTGCCGTCATCACCCGCCGCGTGCTGCTGTCTTTTGGGCATCGGTATCTTGGTCGGCGTTGCCTTTTTGGTCGGCGGCAGCCCTGATTGACGGACCGACACACCTGAAAGACATGGTGGTCGGACTGGCTTGGGCAGACGGCGATTGGTCGCTGGGAAAACCTAAAAATCCTGATTTTCTTGTTGTTGCTCGGTATTTTCACTCTCTTTTAACCTTTTTCGGGCAGCAATCAGGCGTTTGCCGATTGGGCGAAGCAACACATCAAAGGGCGGCGCGGCGCAAAAATGCTGACAGCCTGCCTCGTATTCGTTACCTTTATTGACGACTATTTCACAGTCTCGCCGTCGGCGCGATTGCCCGCCCCGTTACCGACAAATTCAAAGTTTCGCGCCAAACTGGCGTATATCCTCGACTCTACCGCTGCGCCGATGTGCGTACTGATGCCGGTTTCAAGCTGGGGCGCATCGATTATCGCCACGCTGGCAGGTCTGCTCGTTACCTACCACATCACCGGATACACGCCGATGGGTGTGTTTGCTGCCATGAGCCTGATGAATTATTACGCCCTGTTCGCCCTGATCATGGTGTTTGTCGTCGCTTGGTTTTCTTTCGACATCGGCTCGATGGCGCGCCTTGAAAAAGCGGCATTGCAGGAAACCCATGACGAATCCGCCGGCTCTGACGGCCCTAAAGGCAGGGTTTACGCGCTGATTATCCCTGTTTTGGTGTTGATCGCATCCACCGTTTCCGCCATGATTTACACAGGCGCGCAGGCAAGCGAAACCTTCAGCATTTTTGGGCGCGTTTGAAAATACCGATGTAAACACTTCGCTGGTGTTCGGCGGTACTTGCGGCGTACTCGCCGTTGTCCTCTGCACGCTCGGCACCATCAAGGCCGCCGACTATCCCAAAGCCGTCCGTCAGGGCATATCTTCGATGTTCGGCGCGATTACTATCCTGATTCTTGCCTGGCTCATCAGCACCGTCGTCAGCGAAATGCACACCGGCGACTACCTCCACGCTGGTTGCAGATAACATCCATCCCGGCTTCCTGCCCGTCATCCTCTTCCTGCTTGCCAGCGTGATGGCGTTCGCCACAGGCACAGCTGGGGCACGTTCGGCATTATGCTGCCGATTGCCGCAGCGATGGCGGTTAAAGTCGATGCATCGCTGGTTATCCCGCGTATGTCCGCCGTGATGGCAGGCGCGGTGTGCGGCGACCACTGTTCGCCCATTTCCGACACCACCATCCTGTCTTCCACCGGCGCGCATTGCAACCACATCGACCACGTTACATCGCAACCGCCTTTACGCCCTGACTGTCGCAGGCGCGGCAGCGGCAGGCTACCTCGTGTTGGGCATGACGCAATCGGCTTTGGCTGGGCTTTTTCGCCACCGGCGTCGTCATGACCGCCCCTCATCTTCATACTGAAAGACAAAAAGGCAAAGCTGCCTGATCGTAGCTTTTCCCGTTTTCAGACGACCTTTGATACTTTTAAGGTCGTCTGAAAACATTTTAAGGAATCCAAAAATGAACGCTCCCTCATTCCATCCCGCGCGGTCCCGTTATGGCAGACGTCGCCGCCTATTGTCTCTCCGAAGAAGAAAAACAACGCCTGCTCGACCCGTCTATCGGCGGCGTGATTCTGTTCCGCCGCAACTTCGAAAACGTCGGGCAGCTCAAAGCCTCGTTCAAGAAATCAAAAGCACTGCGCACGCCCGAACTCATCATCGCCGTCGATCACGAAGGCGGCAGGTGCAACGCTTCATCGAAGGCTTTCACCCGACTGCCCGCCATGAACACCTTAGGGCAGATTTTGGGACATCGAAGGCGAAGCCACCGCCAAAAGAAAAAGCCGAGCAGGTCGGCTGGGTATTGGCGACGGAACTGACCGCCTGCGGCATAGACCTCCTTCACGCCCGTCCTCGACCTCGACTGGGGAACATGTCCCGTCATCGGCAACCGCAGTTTCCACCACAACGCCGACACCGTAACCCAGCTCGCCCTTGCCCTGCAAAAAGGTCTGAACCGGGGCGGCATGAAATCCTGCGGCAAACATTTCCCCGGACACGGATTTGTCGAAGGCGACAGCCATTTGGTGCAACCCGAAGACACGCGCAGCCCTGCCGAACTCGAAGCCGCCGACATGATTCCGTTCCGCGCCTTAAGCGGCGCAGGCATGGCGGCGGTTATGCCCGCCCACGTCGTTTATCCGCAAATTGACGGCAAGCCCGCCGGTTTCTCCTGAAAAATGGCTCAAACAAATCCTGCGCCAAGATATCGGATTTAAAGGCGTTATCTTTTTCAGACGACCTCACGATGGAAGGTGCAGGCGCAGCGGGCGGCATCAAAGAACGCGCAAACGCTTCCTTTACGGCAGGCTGCGACATCGTCCTCGTCTGCAACCGTCCCGACCTCGTGGACGAACTGCGCGACGGCTTCCAAAATCCCCGTCAATCCAGATTTGGCAAAGCCGCTGGCAATACATGGCGAACACATTGGGCAAGGAAGCCGCCCAAAGCCGTGATGCAAACGCCCGCTTTCAAGCCGCCCAAAGCCATGACTGCGCAACTTGCCACGCCTAAAGACACAGCCGGCGGCGTGAAAGTCGGCGAAGCGTTTTAAAGGCGTTTGATTTAGAAAGATGAAGAAGGTCGTCTGAAAACCTTGAATTAAGGTTTTTCAGACGACCTTTTTATTTCACAATGATAATTTGATTATCCTTCGTCAGGCAGCTTGAGTGATCTGTACCCGCTCGATGCGTTGACCCGTCTTTTTCAACGACTTGAAACGCCAGCCGTGGAAGTCGGCAAAGTCGCCGACATCGGAATGCTTTGCAGCTCTTCCATAATCAGTCCGGCGACAGTGTGGAAGTCGGCATCTTCTTCTTGCGGCGGGAGGTTGAGTTGCGGGCGCGAGTTCGACGTATTCGAGCGAACCGTCCACGGTCAAGCTTTCATCGGCATTTTTCTTGAACGGCGGGTTCTTCTTGGCGTTCAAACTCTTCGGGGAAATTCGCCGGCAATGGTTTTCCAGCAGGTCTTTCGTGGTAACCATGCCCAAAACCGCGCCGAATTCATCGACTACCAAAGCATAATCCGCGCTGCTTTGGCGGAACAGTTCAATCGCGCCCAACGCAGTCGTACCGTCCGGCAGGACTAGTGGCTGGCGCAGGACGGCTTGGATATTGAGTTCGCCGGTTTCGAGCAGTTGGGCGAGCAGGTCTTTTTTGTTGATGTAGCCCAACGGTTCGTCCACGCCGGCTTTACCGACGACGAGCAGGCGGCTGTACGGGGTGTTTTGCAGTTGGGCGTGTTGCTCTTCACGGCTTTGGGAGATGTCCAAACGCTCAATGTCGCGGCGGGGAATCATCACGCCGAGGATGGGACGTTCGGCAAGCGTAAGGACGCTGCGTATCATGGATTTTTCGTTTTTCTTCGAAATGCCCATCATCCTCTGCTTCATCGCCCGCTTTTTGGCAAGCACGCTTTCGCGTATGCCCATCATGCCCAAGACGTTCTCGGCGGTTCGTTTGCGCCATGAGCTGCTGATGTAGTCGTTTTTGCGGCTGTTGCGCTGCGAAATTTGGTTGAATGCTTCAATCAGGATGGAGAAGCCGATAGCGGCGTAGAGGTAGCCTTTTCGGAATGTGGAAATGGAAGGCTTCGGCAATGAGGCTGAAACCGATCATCAGCGAAAACCCAAGCAGAGCATGACGACGGTAGGATGCCTGTCCACAAATTCGGTCAGCGGTTTTGCTGGCGGAAATCATGACGGTCATGGCAGCGGCAACGGCAGCACCATGGCGACGACGATGTGATCGACCATCGCGACGGCCGTGATGACGGAATCGATGGAAAATACCGCGTCAAGAATCAGGATTTGGGCAACCACGCTCCAAAACCGCGCGTGTTTCTTCTGACTGTCGGCAACGGCAAATTGGTTATGCCCCTCGAGGCGTTCGTGCAGCTCGGTGGTGGCTTTGTAGAGCAAGAAGATGCCGCCCGCGAGCATAATCATGTCTTTGCCGGAAACGTCCAACCCACCAATGTGGAACAGCGGGCGCGTCAGGGTCATGATGTATGCCATGAAGCCGAGCATGATGATGCGGATAACGACCGCAAAGCCCCAAACCGGTAATACGCGCGCGGTCTCGTTGGGCGGGTTTGACTTTGTTCGCCAAAATGGCGACGAAAACGAGGTTGTCTATCCCCAAGACGACTTCGAGTACCAGAAGCGTGGCAAAGCCTATCCAAGTATGCGGCTCTCGCCAACCAACTGAAATCCATGATTTTTGTATTCCTTTGTGTTCAAACGCGAAAAGGCAGCCTGAAACACTCAGCTGCCTGATTCATATCGATACGCACGAAAAACGGCGGGCGGTCATGCTGCTCTGCTCTGGGTCTTTCATGTGTGCGTATGTCTCAAGTAAAATAATGTAAATAGTTTAGCAGTTTGAAGGCGGATGGCAAAAGGTCGTCTGAAAGATAGTCTTATTTTTCAGACGACCTTTTTTTCAAGCTAAACCTGATTCAGATTCAGCCTCTGTTTTTCAACCGTCCATGCAACTCCTGCACGCTGTGCACGCCCTAGGTGGTCGCGGCTTTTTGCGCCTTCGCTCATGGCTTCGCCGCCGGCGATGGTGGTGTATTGCGGCACGCGTTGGGTGAGGGAGGTGCGGCGGATGCTGTGGCTGTCGGCGATGGACTGCGCCGAGCTGCTGACGGTGTTGACCACCAGCGCGATTTCGCCGTTTTTAATCGCGTCCACGATGTGCGGGACGGCCTTCCCTGCACTTTTGTTCACCGCTTGCACGATGATGCCGTGCTCTTTCAGGTATTCGGCGGTGCCGCGTGTGGCGCAGACGCCGTAGCCGAGGGCTTGGAAGTTTTGCGCGGTTTTGACGATGAGCGGTTTGTCTTCGTCGCGTACGGCGAGGAAGATTTTGCCGGTCGGGTTCAGGCGTTCGCCTGCGCCGAGTTGGGCTTTGTAGTAGGCTTCGCCGAAGCTTGCGCCCACGCCCATCACTTCGCCGGTGGAACGCATTTCCGGGGCCGAGGATGGTGTCCACGCCGGGGAATTTGATGAAGGGGAACACGGCTTCTTTAACGGCATAGAAATCGGGGAACGACTTCTTTTTCCACGCCTTGCTCTTGCAGGGAAATGCCTGCCATGCAGCGCGCGCCGACTTTGGCGAGCGGCACGCCGGTGGCTTTGGAGACGAAGGGCACGGTACGGCTGGCGCGGGGTTCACTTCCAACACGAACACCACGCCGTCCTGCACGGCAAACTGTACGTTCATCAGGCCGACCACGCCCAGCGCGTAGGCCATGGCTTTGGTTTGGCGGCGGATTTTCGTCTTGGATTTCTTCGCTGAGCGAGTAGGGCGGCAGCGAGCAGCCGGAGTCGCCGGGTGGATGCCTCGCCTGTTCGACGTGCTGCATGATGCCGCCGATAACGACGTCTTTGCCGTCTGAAACGCAGTCCACATCCACTTCAATCGCGTTGTTCAGGAAGAAGTCGAGCAACACGGGGCTGTCTTCGGATACCCTGCACGGCTTCGCGCATGTATTTTTGCAGCTCTTCGGCGGAGTGGACGACCTGCATGGCGCGGCCGCCGAGGACGTAAGACGGACGAACGACCAGCGGATAGCCGATTTCTTCGGCTTTGACGAGCGCTTCTTCGTTGTGGGCGATGCGGTTGGGCGGTTGGCGCAAGCCTAAGTCGTTCAACACTTTTTGGAAGCGTTCGCGGTCTTCGGCGGCGTCGATGCTGTCGGCGGATGTGCCGATGATGTTTACGCCGTTTTCAACCAGCGCGTTGGCGAGTTTCAGCGGGGTTTGGCCGCCGTAATGCACAATCACGCCCCACGGGTTTTCCGTGCGGACGATTTCCAACACGTCTTCCAGCGTCAGCGGCTCGAAATACAGGCGGTCGCTGGTGTCGAAGTCGGTGGACACGGTTTCGGGGTTGCAGTTGACCATGATGGTTTCAAAGCCCGATTCGCGCAGGGCGAGCGCGGCGTGAACGCAGCAGTAGTCAAACTCGATGCCTTGACCGATGCGGTTCGAGCCGCCGCCGAGAATCATCACTTTTCTACGGTCGGAAGGACGCGCTTCGCATTCTTCTTCGTAAGTGGAATAGAGATAGGCGGTTTCGGTGGCAGAACTCGGCGGCGCAGGTATCGACGCGTTTATAGACGGATGCAGCTTCAGCGCGTAGCGGTGTTCGCGCACTTTTTTTCTTTTTACGCCTAAAAGCTGCGCGATGCGTTTGTCGGAGAAGCCTTTGCGTTTCAGACGACGTAAGGCGGCGAAAATCAAATCTTGCAGGCAGCCTGCACTTACCTGCTGCTCTTCTTTCACTCAAGTCTTCGATTTGCGCCAAGAACCAAAGGGGTCGATGGCGCAGATTTCGTGGATTTCTTCCAGCGTGAAGCCCGCGCGGAACGCGTCTGCCACAAACAGCATACGTTCGGGGCCTGGGTTCGCCAGTTCGCGGCGGATTTTCCGCTTTGTCGTGCTGCGCGGATTGAAGCCGCACAAGCCTGTTTCCAAGCCGCGCAGGGCTTTTTGAAGCTTTCCTGAATCGTGCAGTCCCATCGCCATCACTCGCCCACCGATTTCATCTGCGTGGTCAGGCGGTCGTCTGCGGCGGGGAATTTTTCAAACGCGAAAACGCGGATTTTGGTTACCACATAGTCGATGGAAGGCTCGAACGACGCGGGCGTACGGCCGCCAGTGATCGTTGCGCAACTCGTCCAGCGTAAAGCCGACCGCCAGCTTCGCCGCCACCTTCGCAATCAGGGAAGCCCGTCGCTTTGAAGCCAGCGCGGACGAACGGCTCACGCGGATTCATCTCAATCACAATCATCTCGCCGTTTTCAGGGTTCACCGCAAACCGCACGTTCGAGCCGCCCGTGTCCACGCCGATTTCGCGCAATACCGCCAGCTTGCGTTGCGCATGATTTGGTATTCCTTGTCCGTCAGCGTTTGCGCCGGCGCAACCGTAATCGAGTCGCCCGTATGCACGCCCATCGGGTCGAAGTTTTCAATCGAGCAAATGATGATGCAGTTGTCGGCCTTGTCGCGCACCACCTCCATCTCGTACTCTTTCCAGCCGAGAACGGATTGCTCAATCAACAGCTCATGCGTGGGCGAGGCGTCGAAACCGCGTTCGCAAATCGCCAAAAACTCGTCTTTATTGTAGGCAATGCCGCCGCCCGAACCGCCCATCGTGAAAGACGGACGAATCAGCGTCGGAAAGCCGACCTGTTCCTGCGCCGCCAAAGCTTCGTTCATCGTGTGGCAGACAAAAGATTTCGGGCAGGAGAGGCCAATTTTCTCCATCGCCTCCTTAAAGCGGCCGCGGTCTTCTGCCTTGTCAATGGCGTCTTCCGTCGCGCCAATCAGCTCGACATTGTATTTCGCCAGCACGCCGTTGCGCGCCAAATCCAGCGCACAGTTCAGCGCGGTCTGGCCGCCCATCGTGGGCAGAATCGCATCGGGCCGCTCCTTGGCGATAATCTTCTCCACTGTCTGCCACATAATCGGCTCGATGTAGGTAACATCCGCCATTTCAGGGTCGGTCATAATCGTGGCGGGGTTGGAATTCACCAGAATGACTTTATAGCCTTCTTCACGCAAAAGCCTTGCAGGCCTGTGCGCCCGAATAGTCAAATTCGCAGGCCTGACCGATAACGATAGGGCCGGCGCCGATGATAAGGATGGATTTTAGGTCGGCACGTTTGGGCATTTTTACTTTCTCACAAGATATTCAGGTTTTTAAATTTCATTATTGAGCAACTATTTCATAACCAAGAGTCTGCTTAACATGTTCAATAAAATTGTCAATACTATCTTTTTCTCCATTGTGAACAAACTGATATTTGTTCACCATTTTTCTAATTGAATGATTTCTTCATCCTTAATATAAAATCTACCTTCTTTTTGATAATCTTTAAAGCTCATAAATATATTCAATACACCATTTGAGCCTTTGTAATTTTTAGGGAAAAATTTGACTCAATTTGGCAAAGTTAGCTTCTGGGTAGTCTTTGCAATATTTTTCTAACAACTTCCAAAACCAAACGGCCTTTTTGTTAGGTCAGATTTGCCGTTAAATGTGTATTTTGTATAATCTCTGCTGTTAATTTCACGTTTTATTTCTTGGTCTGAATTTTTCTTTTTCTTTGATTTTTAGCTGGTATTCTTCGGTCTCTTTGACGGGAATAATAGTATCCACATCCCAAATCAGCTCGTTGTTTATTTCATACTGAGTAATCTTGATACATTTGATATCTAAGCCCTGCCTCATTTAACCATAATACAGAATTGGTTAATTCTCTGGAGAAATCTTGATTGACCAAAAATAATTCTAATGTTATCAAAATCTAATTTGTCGATTTCTTGGTCTAAGAAATCGAGTAAAAATCTTCCTCTGCATTTCCTGTGTGTAATCTTGGTAATGCCTTATAACGTCTTGGATACCAAATAACCTAATCATTGAGGCATAGCGGATGGCTTTGTAAATCCATGTGAAAACCGTCGTCATTCCGTTTCAGTTCTATTACAACCAGTTTCCCAGATTTATCCAGTGCTAATAAATCTAACCGTTTTTAGAATCTTCACATGGAGCTAATTCTTCACTAATAATAAGCAAATCTTCGCCTAAAAATTTGAGGATTAGATTTAATAATGTTCTGTACATCCCGCTCTTTTTATGTGATTGTCTTTGAATGCTTTTTAATTCCAGCATGGTAGAAGTTTGATTGTTTATATTAATTTTAAAAATGCTCATTGAGACGCTTTCACAAATTAAAAATAAGCAAGCTGTAGCCCGCATAGAGTGTGTGCTGTATGCACGCACGCGTTCTCTATTTTTCCTGCAACGCATGAATCTGCTGCACCTGCTCCTCCCCCGTGGGGAGGGTTGAGAGAGGGCATTCTCTGAATGGCGGCAACCTTTTCCCAACACCGCAATCTCTCAATACAAGCCTTGCGGCTTGTTGCCCTCTCTAACTCTCCCACGGGAGAGAGGACAGGGCGGCTGTTGGGATTAAGCAGCGATGCAGGGAAAATAGAAAGCTGTAGCCCATATGTAGGGCTTGTGCGGTATGTACGCGTTCTCCATTTTCCCGGCAACCTCAACCCACCGCGTGCGCTTGCGGCACACACCCTGCCGATGGGTTCAAAGGTCGTCTGAAAAACGCTCGCGGCGTTTGTTCCATCTGCTTTGCGATAGGCTACCTGAAAAATTCCTGCCGTTGATGTTTCCGGGCATTCTTTTTTCAGACGACCTGCAACGCCTGAATCCGCTGCAACCCGCTCCCTCTCCCGTGGGAAGGGTTGGGAGAGGTATTCCCCGAATGGCGGCAATCTTTCCCAAACACCTTAACCGCCCCTAATACAAGCCTTGCGGTTTGCTCCTCTCTAACTCTCTCACGGGAGAGAGGACGGGCAGCTGTTGAGGTTAAGGGTTTGCTGCAAGGAAAAAAGGTTGCGTAGCAGCCCTGCACATGTAGGGTGTGCGGCACGCACGCACGCGTTCTTTCATTTTCCCCTGCAACCCCAACTCACCGCGCGCAGTGCCTTTGCGGCACACACCCTACCGACGGGTTCAAGGTCGTCTGAAAAACGCTCGCGGCGTTTGTTCCATCTGCTTTAGCGATAAAGGCTACCTGAAAAATTCCCGCTGTTGATATTTCGGCATTCTTTTTCAGACGGCCTGTAACGCTTGAATCTGCTGCAATCCGCCCCTCCCCGTGGGGAGGGCTGAGGGAAAGGTATTCTCAAGTTACGGCAACTTTTTCCCAACACCCTATCTGCCCAATACAAACCTTTGCGGTTTGTTGCCCTCTCTAACTCTCTCCCACTGGAGAGAGGACGGGAGTGGCTGTTAGGATTAAGGGTTCTGCAAGGAAAAACAGGTTGTGCGGGCTGCTTTTTTGTTTTTCAGACGACCTGAAATCAACGGTTGTAAATCCAAGTTGCTTTTTCAAATTGCTAAAATCGCAAAATCCGCAGCAACCTGCTCCTCCCTGTGGGGGAGGGTTTGGGAAGAGGGTATTCTCCAAATCGCAGCAATCTTTCCCAACACTCTAACCGCCTCACTACCAGCCTTTCACGGCTTGTTGCCCTCTCTCTAGCTCTCTCCCACAGGAGAGAGGACGGAGTGCTGTTGAGGGTTAAGGATTCCGCAAGGAAAAACGAGTGTGCAGTCTGCTGCTTTTTCAGACGGCCTTTTTAAACGCCCGATTCAGGCAACCTGTATCCTATTATTTTCAAAAATCCAATCAAAATCAGCCATCTGCTACCGTGCAGGCTGCTTTTTCCAATTCTTGCAACACGCGCAGGATTTCTGCCAGTACATCGTTTGTCTGTGCAAAATTTCGTGGTTCCAAAACGCAGCACGGTAAAGAGCCCAAGCTGTTGAGATATGCTGTCCGCGCGTGGTCGTATGCGGCTTGTTCTGTAGTGCTGCCGCCGTCTGCTTCGACAATCAACTTAGCGTCGCGCACATGAAATCAGCAATATAATTTCCCATCGGCTGCTGGCGGCGGAATTTATAGCCGTTCAGACGGCCTGCCCGCAGGTGCTGCCACAATTTTGCTTCCGCCTCGCTCATTTCTTTGACGCATGGCTTTCGGCGCGTTGAGTGAAGGGCGGGGTTGTCGGCGGTCAATAGTTTTTCGGGCGGGTTCATTTTTGTTGTCGGTTGTTGTTTGTGCAAGCCTTGCGGCTTGCTGCCCTCTCTAGCCCTCTCCCACGGGAGAGGGATGGGGTTGCTGATTGAATTAAATGTTGCGGCAAGACAATCTTTTTCAGACGACCTTTACGTTTTTATTTTGCACAGGCCGTCTGAAAACTTCCTTAAAAACTAGTGATAAATGTAATCAAACCCAAAAATAATGCCTGGGGCGTTTGCCAGTATGATGGGGTAGTCGCGTTTTTCTTTCCAAAAAGCCGTGGCAAACCATAATGTGCAGTTGATGGCGGCGACGAGGGGTTGCAACGGCGAGCCGGGGTTGCCGGCAAGGTTGTTTGGATTTGCGGATATAAGAAAGCGTACATACCGACGCCGGCCAGGGTGGCGCTGACGGAAAGAATGTGCATTGTGTTTTTCGGTCATTGGTTTTCCTTTCTGATTAGACGATTGGGTTTTCAGGCTGTACAGATGTTGATTTGCACAGGCCGTCTGAAAACTTCATAAAAACTAGTGATAAAATGTAATCAAACCCAAAAATAATGCCTGGGGCGTTTGCCAGTATGATGGGGTAGTCGCGTTTTTCTTCAAAAAGCCGTAGGCAAACCATCAATGTGCAGTTGATGGCGGCGACGAGGGTTGCAACGGCGAGCAGGTGCCGGCAAGGTTGTTTTAGATTTGCGGATATAAAAACGTACATACCGACGCCGGCCAGGGTGGCGCTGACGGAAAAAGAATGTGCATTTGTTTTTCAGTCATTGGTTTTCCTTTCTGATTAGACGATTGGGTTTTCAGGCTGTACAGATGTTGAGAGGGGCTGAATTTATATTTTTGAAGTTTGGCTTTTTCAGACGGCCTGTTGTCGAGTTGAGTGTGGCCGTCTGAAAAATCAGCTGATTGTTTTGCTGCTTTGATATTGTCAATGAATTTGTCGAATAGATAGCCGACGTCTTGCAGTACCGGGCTGGCTTCGGGGTGTACTTGGAAGCAGAATACAGGTTTGTCTCGTCAGTTCGATGCCTTGCAGGTGTTGTCGAACAAGGATTTGTGGGTAATGCGTGCGTTGGTGGGCAGAGTGTCGGCATCGACGGCGAAACCGTGGTTTTGGCTGGGCGATGACGACTTTGCCGCTGTCTAAATCTTGTACAGGGTGGTTGGCACCGTGATGGCTGAAGCGCATTTTCAGGGTTTTCGCACCGATGGCGAGGGGCTGATGAGCTGGTGTCCCAAGCAGATGCCGAAGATGGGTTTTGCCGCTTGCACATCAGTTTTTGCACGGCCTCGATGGCGTAGGTGCAAGGCTCGGGGTCGCCGGGCCGTTGGAGAGAACACGCTGTCGGGGTTGAGCGCCAACACATCTTCCGCGCTGGTTTGGGCGGGAACGACGGTCAGGAGGCAGCCGCGCGAGGCGAGCATCGCAGGATGTTGGTTTTCACGCCGAAATCGTAGGCGACGACGTGGAACGGCTGTTCGGCAGGGGTAACGAAACCTTTCCCCAACGCCCATTCGCCTTCATCTCATTCGTAGGCTTCTTTGCAGGAAACTTCTTTTGCCAAATCTTTGCCGACCATGCTGCCGAACGCGGTGATGAGTTCTTGCGCTTTTTCAACCGTAGCGTCCGCGCCGGTCAAAAATCGCGCTGCCTTTGTGCGCCTTTTTCACGCAGCAGCGTGGTCAGGCGGCGGTGTCGATGTCGGCGATGGCGACGGTTTTGTTGCGCACCAAATAGTCGTCAGGGCTTTCGAGCGCGGAAGTTGCTGTGCAGCAGCGGCAGGTCGCGGATAATCAAGCCTGCGGCATAAACGCTGCCGCTTTCTTCATCTTCGGCGTTGGTGCCGGTGTTGCCGATGTGCGGGTAGGGTGAGGGGTAACGACTTTGTTTGCAGTAGGACGGGTCGGTCAGATTTCCTGATAGCCGGTCATGGAAGTGTTGAACACGACTTCGCCGGAAGTCGAACCTTCGTAACCGATTGATGTGCCGTGAAATACGCTGCCGTCAGCGAGAACGAGAAAAAGCCGGAGTGGTCATCGATGAATCCTGTTTGCCTGATGATGGTCGGTTTTGCAGAAACGGGCAGGGGGTCGTCTGAAAATTGTTTACAAAAAGACCGCCTGAGAAAATATCGGCTAAAAACACGCCCCGCAGCCCTGATTTTGCTGCGTAACGTGCTTTTTCAGGGCATAGCTGCTCTATGCCGTAGAAGCAATGCATTCTACGTCAAAAAGCCGCATCGTTCAAGTTGTATCCTAAGATAGTTTCTACCTTAACAATCATGCGGTCTGTTTCACTTTTACCATTTTGTCCCCTGTATCAGGCAAAATATTCGGAACTGCACATAAATGACATTGTAAATGTTAGAATCACATTCCGAGAAAATAAAAACAACGTCATCATCCGTCAACCGACGATTTTACGAAAAAGAACGCATTATGAAAAACAAATCTTCACATTGCCCCGGCTCCATCCGTCCGATGATTTACAGCATCGCCTCCGCGCTCGCTTTGATGGGTGCAGCATCGCAAGCGCAAGCCCAATTTGCCAAAACCCCGCTTTACCTGCAAAACGAATCTCAGATTATCGAGCGAGCCAAAAATTAAACATAACATTATGTTCTTTATTGATAACTCTGGGAGTATGGGGCGTAATGCGATTACTGGGGGTACAACCTCTCAGGGCAGGAATCACGTGATGGATGTAACAAAAACAGCGTTGAAACAGGTTCTTAACAAACATCGAGGGTAAATTCAACTGGGGTTTGTAAGCTTTGGTAAATACAGAGAATAATTTCAGCGATCCTGATCCTAAAAACATATTAAAAAGAATTATACGAATAGTGAAGAAACGTTTAATACCCTGCATGGGAGCAAAAATGATAACTTTGGTAGACAACATGGGCGCTTGGTTATACGCCTGCATACCCGCAGAGTATTACGAGGTGGTCGCATCTGCTGTCGCGCCGAATATCAAATACCGCTGTCAGAAATCCTATGTTGTGATGATGTCTGACGGCGATGCCAACTCTCTTGTAATCATGATAGTACAAGTTTTCATTATCGCTTTAACTATGATGGAAATAATGGGCGGAGAAATTCAGCCAATCCGAAAGCATACTTGAACTACGAGGAGAAGCTTTTATCGGACGGAACCGTTTATCACTGCCTACAAATATTTTGGCGAGTCTCCGATGAAATATTTAAGTCCCGAAGAATTGGGCAATACATGTAGGATCAAAAGGAAAAATGTACACTATTCGAGTTTTTGGGATACTGCCAACAGATACGGTGGGGTCGAGGGTGGAATGGCGTTCTTCAGCCGTAAACTTGCTGTCAAGGACATTAAAACTGTTGCAGACCGTGTCGATGCCGCTGAGGGTAGCGTGGGATGGCGATCCAAATATTGACCCTAAGGCGTCGATTACAGCAAACAAACGGTACAAACCTTTACTGTCGGCTTCGGTAACGGCATTACTCCAGCCGGTAAAGAATATCTGAAAGGGGGCAAGTACTGATAAAAGTGGGATGAGACGTGATGAAAATGGTGCAAATACTTGATAGTTGGTATTTCAACGCTGCAAAACCTGATGATTTATATCAGGCTTTTTGGAGAAAAATTATCAGTCAGATTAGTGATGATAATGCAAGTATTCCTTTGAAGGAGAGGAGGTACTGCGCCCGCAAACTCTCCAGTAGCGGCATTCCTGATCTGGCGGCAACCATCAAGTTGAATACCGGCTCTTGGAGCAGTCAGATTTTATTTAATAAATTGAATAATAGTGAGCAGACGGGAAGGTACGGTTGCAACCTTCTTTTTGGCAATCGTAAAACGTTGATTAACACGGGTTCTAATACTTACTTTATCGACGCCATTCCTGCAGATAAAGTCAACAATGCCTATTTTGGCATTGAGAATGATGACAAAAGACGAATGAAAAACTGCTCAATTGGACGGGCAGGGGTTGGTAGAGATGACAGTGCATACAGCCCTTACCGTGTCCGTAAAGCAGAGAGCGTGATTTAGCGATATCCTAGATGGTTCTGTTGCAGCAGTCGGCAATCAGGAGCATGGTCGCCGCAAATATTTGGTTGCCGCCGCCAACGACGGCATGGTGCATATTTTCCAAAGTACGGCAGGCGACCATCCTTATGATTTGAAAGTCAGCTATCTGCCTGCCGACATGGAGCAGGAAAAAGGATGCTGCAGAATCAGCCTATTACGCTTGCCAAGTCGCTGAAAGATATCGCTCATGCAGATTACGGAAAATCCATCGAAAACCATAAATATGGCGTAAACGGTGGCTTTTACCCTGCGTCAGACTCCTGTCAGCTGAACAAGACAGCTCATATCGCAGCGCGTATTTATGTTTGGCGCGATGGGACAAGGCGGGACGAGGCGCATATGCGCTCAATCTTGGCGGTACTAACAAAACCGCAAAACACAGGTTTGATGTTGGCACTACCGAATGGAATAAAACAGTTCCTTTGTTTGAAACTGCCAAAGGGAGAGGCTAACAAATTAGGCTATACCATCGGTACGCCGCAAATCGGTCGTGTTTCCATCAAACGTGAAACCGATGGTAGTGCCAAAACTGGAGGAAAACATCCGCTATGCAGGATTCCTCGCCAGTGGCTACGCAGCTGAAGCAAAAGATGCAGAAGCCAATGAAACTGCGTTATATGTTTACGAAATGCTTGGTAAAGAAGTTGGTATAGGCGAGAAGCGCGGTCAGCCTGCGTGCGAAGGTAAAGCAGGTGAGGACTGGCGAAAAATTATCGTGCCGGGCGGTGTGGGCGGTCTGTCCACACCGACACTGCTTGATACCGATTTTTGACGGAGTTGTCGATTTTTGCCTTTGCGGGCGACAGAGGGGGTAATATGTACCGCTTCGACCTCCGTGGTGAAACACCGGATAAATGGACTGTGGTCAAAAATCTTCTCCGGTTCGTCAAACAAGCCGATTACCTCGGCTCCCTGCCGTATCACGAAAAGGAGCTAAGGAATACGTCGTGATTTTCGGTACGGGTAGCGAAATCTACCAAAGTGATTTGAGCAATACTGAGACACAATCGATTTACGGTATTGTCCAAAAATTGGATAAAAGCACCGAAAAGATTTTGTTCGAAGACAAGACGAAATAAAGATATTGTCTGAGCAAAATCTGCGCGAACAAACTGTTACTGAGTAGAGCAGTCATATAACGATGACAAACAACCAGCCGCAAACCGGTAAAGCCTTGTATCTGAGCAACGAAAAATTGAAGACGCGCATAGGGCTGGTTCATCAATCTGCGTTCCGGCGAGGCGTGTCAGCATTAAGCCGACCATGATTCTGCGTACTGCTATCGTTACAATACGCAAGTACACTTCCGATGGCGGTAAGACCATCGGCAAAGGAGGAAGCAGAAAAAGACTTGTGTTTGCCTGTCAGCAACAATAAGTCAACTGTAACCAGTACGACTTTCCTCGGTATCAATGCCGATAACGGTGGCGCACTCAATAGCCGTAGCGCACGTTTTGCTCCCTACAGAGTTGACGCGCGCATTGGATGGTTTCGGTACGCAATACGCCAATGGTTTGACTCAAGAAGGTATTGTTAGCTTTACGTTTATCGATCCGAACAAGCGTACGGACGATCCTGTTACCGCCGATGGCGACAGCGGTGGGAACCGGTACGGATAAGGAGCTGGGTTATGGTTCTGGTACGCCTAACAACAAATGTTTCTCAGGTAAAGAGGGAGACCATCGCAGTTTGCTGTTGAATAAAGGCAAAACTCGCTGGAAGTGAAAGGCCGTATCTGCGGTCTGCAACGTATCAGCTGGCGCGAGCTGTTTTTCTGATTGATTCGTGTAGCGTATGAAGACTCAAGAGGTCATCTGGAAAAACTTGGAAACAGGTTTTCAGACGACCTTTCTTTGTATGGCTCTTTTATAGTGGATTAAAATAAAAAATGAGACAAGGCGGCAACGCCCGCCGTGTACGGGTAGTACATAGGGGCGTTGGCAACGCCGTATCATTGCAATTTTAATCCACTATATCTGTACTGTCTGCGGCTTCGTCGCCTTGTCCTGATTTAAATTTAATCCACTATATGATGTATTGGATGCGGAGTTCGATTGATAAAACGAAGGTCGTCTGAAACGCAAAACAGGTTTCAGACGACCTTTCGTTTAATATCGTTTAGTTTAATTAACCCGGTTTGCCGTCCAAACGCGGGCGGATGAGCCAAGGATGTATTTCCATGCGTAAAGCAGCAAGGACAGGGCAAACAAGACTGCGGAAGTGCGGATGCTGTGGGTGTAACCGGTGCCGCTGACGAAGGTTGCAATGATGCGGATGACGGTGGCGGCTATCATCAGCCAGCGACGGGTACGGATTTGGGCGGCGGATAGATGGAGTTGCCGGTATGGCCGAGCGCAGATGCGCGCCATCATGCCCAATGTCAGGACGCCGATACCGCCGACGCCGATGAGATGTACGCCAAGATTAAGGAAAGAGCCGTGGAAGTAGGGAAGCACCGATGGCAATCAATCCCAAACCTGTGAACAAATAGCCTGCGAACAAAATCCACAGCATCGGTTCTTTTCAGAACGGCTTTATACCACCAGCGGTAAACCTGTACGGTAAAGATCACGCCCGCTGCAAAGGCAAAAGCAGATGAAAGCCAAGGCAGGGCATGGTGCGCCATCAGCATGGCGAGTCAGCATGGGCAACCAGAGGACGCGTGCGCGACCCACATCGGACTGGGGATTTGCGGAACATTCAGGCGTTTGAGGTAAAGAAGGAAATAATCCGCATACCGATAAGGCCGATAAAGCCTGAGACCATAATCAGACCGGACTGCAGCCCGCTGAGCAGTACAGATGCGTTTCCGGCATGCAGTTGGAAGTGGAATGCGGCGTGTGCAGCCCAGGACGACGATGGCGAATACGGCGACGTAATTGCGTTTGTTTTGGAACGGATGACAGGGCAATGCCATGCAAACCGCGCCGTACCAAAAAACAGCGTGCCGAGTATGCCGCTGGCAGTTGCACCCCAGCCCTGAATGAAAACGGCAATCCTTGCTGCCAACCAAAATGCGGTCAATCCTGCCAAAACGCCGCCCGCGTGTGGGCGGCTGCCCCGTCCAAGTGGCAACGGCGGTCAATAGGAAGGCAATGACGACGAGTCCGGCATAGCCCCAGATCATCTCATGGGCGTGCCAATAAAATTGGACAACTCGGGCGTACCCGTATAGCCGAAGCCCCAAAGCAGGATGGAGAGTGCGCCGTATAGTGCCGCCAGCGAGTAAAACGGGCGGAATGCCACTGCCCAAACAGGGTGTTTGAAAAAGCGGTCGTGGTAGTTCCTAGTTTGTTTTGAATGGTATGTTTTAGGTTTGAATAGACAGTAGGGTCGTCTGAAAACGCTAACATCGCGTTTTTGACTTTTTCAGACGACCTTTTTGTCAGATTCCTTCAGGCGGCAACAGGAACGGCTCGACTGCGGGGAAATAGTTCGCGTTCTTCAAAACGGGCATGGTCGCGCAGAGTAACGGCAAAGTCTTTGTTCCATGCTTCGTTAAGATATTCAGGATTTGCCATCATGCTGCGCAGTTTGGCGTGTTCGGCTTCGAAACGTTCGCGCATTGCAACGGGAATATTCTGCCAATACGGGGCGAACATGGTTTCTTCTTCGACAAAAATGCGGTTCCAATTCAAGGAAATGGGCTTCAAGCTCTGTTTGATGGCTTTCAGCGGGCGTACGCAGGAGACGGACACAGAGTGAAAGGGCGTGATGGTGTTCGCGGAAAGTTCGATAAGTGCGGGATGGCGTTTTAGCGGCTTCATAATATTTGATTATAATGATAATAAATTATCAAACTACACTGGATTAATTTAAATGTTTCGATATTATGAAACTTAATCATATATAAAGTCAAACACATAACGGCGACAGTCATCCATAGGACATACTGCTGCCGTTCCAAAAATAATATTCAAACAGAGAAAACCATGTATCTGACGCAACATACGGATTATGGTCTGCGGGTATTGATTTATGCGGCCGTAAACGACGATTCGTTAGTCAATATCGGAACCATTGCCGAAGCCTATAACATTTCCAAAAAGTCATTTGATGAAAGTCGTTACCGCACTTGTCAAAGGCGGATTTCTAACCAGTACAAGAGGGAAAGGAGGCGGACTGCGTCTTGCCGACACACCCGATAAAATCAATGTCGGCGCAGTCGTGCGCCATCTTGAACCCATGCAGGGTTGTCGAATGCATGGGGAAAACAACGAATGCCCTGATTACGCCGTCCTGCCGTCTTGCCGGTATTTTTGAGCGGAGCAATTAAGGCGTTTTTACGCATTTGGACGGATTTACTTTGCAGGATTTGCTTTAACAAGCCGACTTATGATTTGTTGTATGAGCCGAGGAATTGAAATTTTGTAGAAAAATGAGTAATAAGTCGGCATGATACGATTTTTATGAAATTTTAAGTTATCAATAGAGTGTTTGCGTCTTAGGCGAAGATGGAGACATTTGATTTATTCTGATGATTGTAACATTTCTGAACAGGTAAGGTTTTTATTTCAGGCGCTTATCACTCAATCTAGGTAAAAATTTTTCTTTCCATTTCCATGGGTTTCCTGTTTGTAGTGACTGAAAAATAAGCCTGATAAGCCGCAATCAGATATATTTGTATATCATTAAATTTGTTTCGTTATCATTGATGTTCGTAATCTGGTTAGATGATGAACTTTTTCATTAAACTACATTCTAATCCAATCCCAAACTGAGGCATTAAGTCCTCTTTTTCTTTTTGCCTGTGATAATGAATAGCAATATCAAAAATCATGCGTATGATATTAAAATGAGGAAATATTTTTAAAATGGATATTCACTAAAAAACAAATGTAAAAATGGGTTTGCAAACACAAATTGTTGCTATTATCATGTGTTGATTATGAATAAAGAACGAATTTTAACTCCTTCTGTCGTCATCTCGGTGGTTTTTGATCCACGCGGGTTTGGTCGCGTTGTTATGGCAGGCACACAAGCCGCCTGTGCCGGAAATGATGAATATTGAGTTTGTCGATTTGGCAGATTTGGGCGGCGATGGTGGTGGAGACGGTAGTCCTGAGGCGAGCGTGCGCTGGCGGCTCCGGAAAAAGATCCCTGAGCCTGAAAAAGCCAAAAACCGAAACCCAAGCCGGTTGAGCCTACAAAGCCTGTTATCAAGCCGGTGGTAACGAAAAAGAGGGATGCTGATATCCAGCAGCCTAAAGAGAAGCCGAAGCCGGTTGAAAAACCGAAACCTGAACCTAAGCTGAACCCAAACCTGAGCTTCTAAACCGGAGCCACGCCCAGAGCCTAAGCCTGAACCTAAAACGAATCCAAGCCTGCACCCTCAAGCTTCGGAATACACCGGTACTAAAACCGATCTGAATACTGCGGAAAACGGAAAAGGCAGTGGAGAAGGTGAGGGTACCTTCACGGTGAGGGTAAAGGGAAGCGGTGGCGGTACGAAAGGTACCGGCAGCGGACGCAGCGAGGCAGTGGATCAGGCAGTGGCGGTGCCAAAGGTGAGCATGGATCAGGTACCGGTAGCGGCGGAGGTGCAGGAGGTGAAGCGGTGGCTATCCTGCTGTCGTAGATAAAGGTTTCCTGCCTACACCGGCTTACCCGCCCCTCTCTCCTAGAAAAATGGGGAGGAAGGAGTAGTTCATTTATCTATTCTTGTTCAGCCCGGTGGTAAGGTTGTAAAAGTTACCGTAACTAAAAGTAGCGGATTCCAACGTTTGGATAATGCAGCAAGGAAGGCAGCTACTGCCGCAGGCAGCTCAGATACCCTACAAAACCGTTTGACAGAATACCGGGGTAAAATTAATTTCCAACTTCAGTAAATGAACGCGAATTACCTGTATTTTTGACAAAAAGAAATTTTTAATTTTATTTTTAATCTGGAAAAATTATGGATTTGAAATTAGTGTTTGAATCAGGCGATTTCGTCCTGATTAGTGTATTCGTACTGATGCTGGTGATGAGCATTGTTACTTGCTGCCTGATTATCCTACGCACTATCAAACTGAAAAAAGCCAAAAGTGCCAATGCTGAAGTAAAAACGCAAATGCTGAATGCTTTTACGCTGTCGGAAGCGGTACAAAAGAGTGAAAGCATTGATTACGCGATGAGCCGTGTGGCGGACGAATCCCGTGCGCTACCAAAGCTATCGTCAAAAGCAATGCGAAAAACACGCACTACCGAACTGCCTTTTGAACGAATACCTCGTCATTCAGATCCGAAACAGTATGGAGCAAGCCATGCGCCAGTTTGACTACGGTATGACTGCTTTGGCATCCATTGGTGCAACCGCTCCATTTATCGGCTTATTCGGTACGGTTTGGGGAATTTACCATGCTTTAATCAATATCGGTCAAAGCGGACAAATGAGTATTGCTGCCGTTGCCGGTCCGATTGGTGAGGCGTTGGTATCTACTGCTGCCGGTTTGTTTGTCGCCATTCCTGCTGTTTTGGCGTACAACTTCCTCAATCGCGGTAAGAAAAACCCTCTCTCAAGATATGGACGCTTTCGCACACGATTTACACGTCCGCCTGTTGAATCAAAAGGACTAAATTATGGCATTCGGCTCAATGAATTCCGGCGATGACGCGCCGATGTCGGACATCAACGTTACGCCTTTGGTCGATGTTATGCTGGTGTTGTTGATCGTTTTCATGATCACCATGCCCGTATTGACCCACTCGATTCCCTTTGAATTGCTGACCGCTTCGGAAAAAGCGGCAAAGCAGAAGGAAAAAGCAGCCTAAAGACCCGCTGCGACTGACGATAGATGCCAACGGCAGCTACTATGTCGGTGGTAATTCTGCGACTAAAGTCGATATTGATACAGTGATTTCACGTTTGAAAACCGAGAAGCAGGAAAAATGCGGATACGATCGTAGCAATTGCGGCTGATAAAGCAGTCGAGTACGAATACGTCAATAAGGCGCTCGAAGCTCGCGCGTGAAGCCGGTATCAGTAAAATCGGCTTTGTAACTGAAACTAAGGCGCAATAGGATTATCAGCAGATAAAAAGGTCGTCTGAAAGGCAAAGGCTTTTCAGACGACCTTTATAATGGGTTGCCACTCTTTGCTTTGCTATCTTCCTCAACAAAGGTAAGCATCGGGCGGGTGGTAGGCTGGGGAAGTGATAAAGGTCGTCTGAATCACTACCGCGTTTTCAGACGACCTTCGTGTTAAATACAACAGGAACAGTACGGATTTGCGTCCCGTCAATGCAGGCTATACTACGACCGATTACAATGACTCGGAATTTTCCGAATTTCCGATATTCAAGTTGTCCATTTCTTCTTGATGCGTAGCAAACCATTCTCCGACAACTTGGTTGACTTCTTCGATGCCTTGCTTTTTAAGGCTGGAAAATAGTTGTACGCTGATGCGTTGACGGGTCATATAGGGTTTGAGCGATTTTTGACTGAGCCTAAAGTTTTGATTTGCTCGTTTTTCGACAGCTTGTCGGCTTTTGACAACAAAAATATGCACAGGGCGGCCGGTGATGTGGAAAAAGTCCAGCATCCGCAAATCCAGCTCTTTCAATGGGTGGCGCGCATCCATAATCAACACCAAAGCCGATGAGCTGGCGCCGTTGTTGAAGGTAGTCGCCCAAGAGTTTGACCCAATGCGTGCGGATGGCTTCGGGAACTTGTGCATAGCCGTAACCCGGCAAATCGACCATGAAGCTGCCGTTGCTCAATTCGAAGAAATTGATGTGTTGGGTCGTCCCGGCGTTTTGGAAACGTAGGCGAGCCGGACATGGTTGGTCAGGGTATTGATCGCGCTGGATTTGCCTGCGTTGCTTCGTCCGACAAATGCGATTTCTGCAGGTGTGTCGGGCAGGTCTTTGAGATGGTTGACGGTGGTGAAGAATTTGGCGTTCTGAAAGAGGTTCATCCGTATTTCCTTGTTCCCTGAGACGGAGTGGCGGAATTTGCCGTGTCCATGTTGCGAAACATGGTAGTAATTTAATGTAAATCTAGTATAGAATAGCACGTTTATAGAATTATCGGTTTTTATCGGGTAAAAATTTATCCGGCGTTTTGAGTATAAAAAGGCATTGTCGCGGTATGCAATGCTGTAATCAGGAGCACTCCATGAAACGATTGACTTTAGCGGCCTTGGTTTTGGCTGCCGGCGCGGCTGTCGCTGCCCCGAAAGCGGATATTGCAAAAGGCAAAGAAGTGGCTACTACCATTTGTGCGGCATGTCATGCGGCGGACGGCAACAGCGGCATCGCCATGTATCCAAAAGCTCGCCGCGCAACACAGTGCCTATATCTACCGTCAAAACCTTGGACATTAAAGAAGGCAAACGTACAAACGGTTCCGCCGCTGTGATGAAACCTATGGCGATGAACCTGTCCGAACAAGACATCCTCAATGTATCTGCATTCTATGCCAAACAACAGGCCAAATCCGGCGAGGCTAACCCGAAACAAAATGATCCTGTTTTTGGGCGGCAAAATCTACCGAGGCGGTTTGGTGGATAAAAAGTTCCTGCCTGTATGTCCTGCCACGGCCCAGCAGCGCGGGTATTCCGGGCAGCGGTACCGAAAATCGGCGCATATCCGCGCTTAGGCGGCCAACATATGTCTTATGTGGTCGATCAAATGAAAGGCTTATAAATCCGGACAACGCAAAAACGCGATTATGGAAGATATTGCCAAACGCCTGACCGAAGAAGAGTTGAATGCGGTTTCCAACTTCATCCAAAGGTCTGCATTGATTCCCTGTCAATCCGTCTGTTTGCGGATGATGTGAATATCAAGGTCGTCTGAAAACGCTTGCCTTGGGCAATTGTTTTCAGACGACCTTGTGCGATGGCATGCCGCCGCTTTTTGAGGCAATAAGTATTTTCAAATGGCAGCCTTTGGCTTTTTGCCCCATCATGTCTATTTTTCGTGCCGTTCGATAATCAGGTCTCTTCCGGATCCCGACCATCCCCGTATTCTTTATCAAATCAAACCGCTATGAGCAAATCCCTTCATCCGTCCCCTTATCCGCAAACCTTGGTTCGCTTTTAGCTCCATGCGTTTTGCCGTTGCCCTGCTCAGTCTTTTTGGGCGTCGCTTCGGTTATCGGGACGGTGTTGCAGCAAAACCAGCCGCAGGTCAATTATGTTGTGAAATTCGATCTGTTTTGGTCGCAGATTTTTCAACTTTTTAGGCTTGTACGATGTTTATGCGTCCGCTTGGTTTGTGGTCATCATGATGTTTTTGGTGATATCGACCAGCTTGTGCCTGATTCGCAATGTTCCGCCTTTTTCTCCGCGAAATCAAATCATTCCGTGAAAACGCTAAAGAAAAATCATTGGCGGCGATGCGCCATTCGACTGTGTTGGAAGGCAAGATGTCGTCTGAAATTGCCCGGCGTTATCTCGAAGTACAAGGCTTCAGCTGCAAAACCGTAACGCGCGAAGACGGATCGGTTTTGGTTGCCGCCAAAAAAGGGGCGATGAACAAGTGGGGCTATATTTTTGCCCATACCGCGCTGATTGTGATTTGCTTGGGCGGCTTGATAGACAGCAACCTTCTGCTGAAAATCGGTATGCTGACCGGACGCGTCGTACCGGACAATCATTCCGTCTATGCCAAAGACTTCAAACCGGAAAGCATTTTGGGTACGTCGAACCTGTCGTTCCGCGGCAATGTGAACATTACCGAAGGGCAAAGTGCGGACGTGGTCTTCCTCAATGCCGACAACGGGATGCTGGTTCAGGATTTGCCGTTTGAAGTGAAGCTGAAGAAATTCCACATCGACTTTTTACAATACCGGGATGCTGCGTGATTTTGCCAGCGATTTGGAAATTACCGACAAGGAAAGCGGCAAAAAAATCGGAACACACCATCCGCGTCAACCATCCGCTGACGCTGCACGGCATCGCCCATCTATCAAGCGAGCTTTGCCGACGGCGGCTCCGATTTGAAGTTCAAAGCCTGGAATTTGGCCAACCCCAGCCGCGAGCCGGTAACGCTCAGGGGCGACATCTATGCGCGACTTCCCGCTCGACATCGGCAATACGTCCTACAAACTGGAGTTTGACCAATTCACGTCCATGAACGTGGAAGACATGAGCAAGTCGTCTGAAAAAGAGCAAACCCTGCAATCAGCGATTAACGACGTGCGCGCCGTCTCTCAAGAAAACAAAAATACACCAACATCGGCTCGTCCGTTGTTTACCGAATCCGCGACAAAGCGGGTCAGGCTGTCGAATATAAAAACTACATGCTGCCCGTTAAGCAGGGAACAGGATTATTTCTTCATCGCGGTACGCGCACAGGTCTGGAACAGCAATACCGTTGGCTGCGCATTCCTGCCGATAAAACTTTCAAACCCGATACCTTCATGGCGATGCGCGAACTCTTGAAAGACGAAGCCGCACGCAAAGCCGTCATCCGCAACGCAACCTTAAACGCGCCCGACAACATCCGCGAGCAATTCACCCTTGCCGCCGAAAACACCTTTGGGCATTTTTGCGAAAAGGCGGCTATTTGGCGTTGGACGAATTTATTACCAAAAAAACATCCCCAAAGCGCAGCAGGAAAAATGCAGGATATTTTTACGAAATGCTGTTCGGCGTCATGAACGCCGTATTGGAAAAAACCATCCAAAAATACAAGCTGCCCGCATGGCCTCAAGACGAAGCGCGCAACCGCTTCCTGCTGCACAGCATGGATGCCTATACCGGCCTGACCGAATACCCCGCACCCATGCTCCTGCAACTGGACGGCTTTGAAGAAGTCCGCTCCTCCGGCTTGCAAATGACCCGCTCGCCCGGTGCATTTTTAGTCTATTTAGGCTCTGTTTTGCTGGTTCTCGGCACGATATTTATGTTCTATATCCGCGAGAAACGCGCGTGGGTCCTGTTTTCAGACGACCACATCCGCTTTGCCATGTCTTCCAGCCGCAACGAGCGCGACCTGCAAAAAGAGTTTCCGCAACATACACAAAGCCTGCAACGACTGGCGAAAGATTTGAACCATGACGCATAACCATAACCCCCTACCCGAACACGAGCTGCTGACGCACAAATCGTTCCTCAAGTCCCTGAACACGGTCGACTGCCTATTCGCCCTCTTGACCGCAGCCGGCGCATTCTTCGCCCAAACCCGCATTCAGCACGCCATGGACATCTACGAAAATGGGCGATTTTGTGGGCAAGCGCAGGGCATTACCGTCTTTTTAGGCTGGTTTTTCAAACCCATGCGCTGGTTTGCCCCTTGTGTGCCGTCCTCGCATACGGCGCCGTCATGCTCTACGATGGCGACATCACACACGCCGACGGCTTCCTGCTCAAATACTTCCTCAGCAGCCAGTCCGCGATTATGTGGCAATGCGCCTTCGTTTTCTTCGCACTCTTCGCCTATATCACCGGTGCCGTGTTGGCACAACGCAAAAAACGTCGCCACCAACACCCTGCTCGGCATGGGTTCCGTATTCGCCTGGGTGTCCGCCGTTGCAGGCTTTACCGGACCTTTTAGTGCGCTGGCACGAAAAGCTACCTCCTGCGCCCTGACGCAGGACACATCCCCGTTTCCAACCTCTACGAAGTCTTCATCCTCTTCCTCGTCATCAGCGCACTGATGTACCTCTACTACGAAGCCCGTTTTCGCCGTACAAAAAACTCGGCGGCTTCGTCTTCAGCTTCATGGCAATCGTCGTCGGCTTCGTCCTTTGGTACAGCTTTTCCCGCGAAGCTACACCATCCAACCCCTGATTCCCGCCCTGCAATCATGGTGGATGAAAACCACGTTCCTGCTAACTTCATCGGCTACGGCGCATTCTGTATTGCCGCCATGCTCGGCATCGCCGAACTCTGGGCATTGAGAAACGAAAACGCCGGCAAAAAATCATCGCTGCCGCCTTCGCAAGTCATCGAAGAAGTCATGTATAAAGCCATCGCCGTCGGCTTTCTATTCTTTACCATCGCCACCATCCTCGGCGCACTGTGGGCAGCCGACGCATGGGGACGCTACTGAGCTGGGATCCGAAAGAAACGTGGGCATTCATCGTCTGGCTCAACTACGCCGTCTGGCTGCACCTGCGCCTCGTCGCCGGCTGGCGCGGCAAAATCCTCGCATGGTGGGCAGTCATCGGACTGTTCGTTACCGCCTTCGCCTTCATCGGCGTCAACATGTTCCTGAGTGGCCTGCACTCTTACGGCACCTTGTAAGCTTCAAGGCACATTAAAGAAAGGTCGTCTGAAAAAGCTTATATGGTTTTCAGACGACCTTTTTTGAAAAATACAGGGATGCTTGTATCCCTTTTGCTTTGATAGCTTCGGTTTTAAAAACAGAGATCGCACCCGTAAGAAAAAAGGGGTATGCTAGCTCCCTTAAACAGAGGTCGTCTAAAAATAGTTTTATATTTTCAGACGACCTTGGATTCGGATTTCAAGTGCAACACTAGGGTACCAGTGGTTGGAACAGATTTAAGAATAAACACTTGGCGTTTCGTAGCCAAGTGTTTTTCTCGGCCGGTGGTTCAACTCATCTTGAACCCTGCGTATCTCCCGATCGCTGATGTTTCGGAAATCGGTTTGTTTGGGGAAATATTGCCGGATGAGTCCATTGGTGTTCTCATTCAGCCCTTTCTCCCAAGAATGGTAAGGGCGGCAAAAATAGGTTTTCGCTGCTAATGCTTTGGCTATTTTTGTGTGTTGGTAGAACTCTTTGCCGTTATCCATGCGTGATGGTGTGGACTCTGGCTTTATATGCCTTTAATACCCTAATGGCCGCCCGGGCAGTGTCTTCGGCTTTTTAAGTTCTTCAATTTGCAGATGATGGTGTAGCGGGTAGTGCGTTCGACCAAGGTCAATAACGCGCTTTTCTGATTTTTGCCGACGATGGTGTCGGCCTCCCAATCGCCGATGCGGGTTTTCCGGTCGACGATAGCAGGTCGGTTTTTTCTATGCCGACGCGGTCGGGCACTGCCTCTCATTCATGCTGCCGTAGCGTTTGCGGTAGGGTTTGCTGCATATTCTGAGATGTTGCCACAAAGTGCCGCCGCTGCTTTTTGTCTTGGCGAAGGTAGCGGTAAACGGTGCTGTGATGGAGTGTGATCCCGTGGTGTTTATGCAGGGTAGGCACATACTTGTTCGGGACTGAGTTTGCGGCGGATAAGGGTGTCGATGTGTTGAATCAGCTGCGAATCGAGTTTATAGGGTTTTCGCCGGTGCTGTTTGGTCAGCCGGCTTTGCTTCTGTGCTTTTTCGGCGCTGTATTGTCTGTCCTTGGATGCAGTGCCGCTTGATTTCTCGGCTGATGGTGCTTTTGTGGCGGTTGAGCTGTTTGGCGATTTCGGCGATGGTGCAGTCTTGGGACAGGTATTGGATATGGTATCGTTCGTCTTGGGTCAGTGTGTAGCCCATGGCAATCTTTCTGCAGGAAAGGCCGTATGCTACCGCATACTGGCCTTTTTTCTGTTATGGAAAGTTGCACTTCAAATGCGAATCCGCCGACCTTTTCTTTGCATAAAGCACTAAAAGGCTTAGTAGCGGTAAGCTGCCAGTTTGCGCCGTATTTCAGAAATAGCGGCTTTCGCGGCACGCTCCCCTCGGCGATCGCACGTTGTTTTTGGCTGAAGCCGCCGACCGCGCCTAAGTCCAAAAACTTGGGGATGGATGACGACATTTGCTTTAGCTTAATTCATGTTGCAGGGCAGATTGCGACATGACGTTGATGGATTGGTCGAGGTAGGGAGAAAAAGCCTTGTTTGAGGGTTTTTAGACGGCCTGTCGGAAATATCAACGGCGATGATGAAGTTTGCTCCCTGTTTTTGCCGCGCTGACGGGTACGGGCTGGGTCAGTCCGCCGTCAACGTATCGACAGCCGCCGATCAGGACGGGTTGGGAACACGTTGGGGATAGCGGCGGATGCGCGGACTGCCTGTCCAGCATTGCCGCGGTTGAAGGCGACGGCTTTGGAAGATTCGAAGTCGGTGGCGACGGCGGCGAATTTAATCGGGAAGTCTTGAATCGGGCGGTTACCGACTTTGCGGTTGATGTAGTCTTGCAGTTTTTGTCCTTTGATAAAGCCGCTGGTGGATGAGGTCAGATCGACCAAATCGGTTGAGCCGAGAATTTCGGCTTCCAATTCCAAACGGTCGGGACTTGCGCCGGAGGCATACAGGCTGCCGACGATGGCGCCTGCCGACGTACCGGTAATGATTTTTGACGGGGATGCCGTTTGTTTGAGGGCTTTGATGATGCCGATATGGGCAAACCCTTTGGATGCGCCGCCGCCGAGTGCTAAAGCAACGACTGCCTGCGGTTTTGGGGGAGGGTGATTTGGGTGTTGTGCCGCGGCGGGTTGACGGGGAAGTGTTGCTTGGACACGCACTGAGGATCAGAACGGAAGAGACGGTCAGCGCGGTACGGAAAACGGAGGAAAAGGAGGATTTCATTTTCAGACGACCTCTGTAAGAAGGGATGTTTTGCCAGGGGTGATAATGGAACACGGTAAATTTTATCTTAGCAATCACGTTAAGATGTTATCGTTTGGCATTATCGCACAGCAGAGGATCGTCTGAAAACGGTTTGTCATTGTTTTTCAGGCTTTTTACTGCCGTATAGTCTGCCGGTGCGGGAGGGGCGGATTCCGGCATGATGATGACGGTACTTGAGACGGTCGTCCGTCAGCATTTGTGCGGCTTTTTGTACTTCTTCGGCGGTTACGGCCTGTATGCGGCGGCGGATTGCGGCTTCATCGGAATATTTGAACCCGCACGCTCCGAACGACCCATCAGCGAAAGCTTCGGAAACCATGGAGTCGCGCGTAGATTTCGCCCGCCAATGCCTGTGCTTTGATGCGGTCAGAGTTCTTCTTTGCTGATGCCGTTGTCGGCGATGTCTTTGATTTCGGACTTCATCTGCGTAAGCAGGGTCTCGGCGGATACGTTTTCAGCAGGCATTCCAAATACGCCGAAAAGCGGCATTTCGCGGCTGAGCAGGTCGTAATGGGCATTTGCGCTTAATGCGGTCTGTTTACCGCGTACGAGGTTTTTGTCCAAACGGCTGGAGTGTTGCCCGCCAAAACGTCGGTCAGGACATCAAGGCGTAAGGCAGCTTGTCGTTAAGGCGGGAGAGGGCGGGAACGCGCCAGCTGGTGGCAACCAACGGTTGACGGGTTACAGGAGAGGAAGCTTGGGCAAAAGGAAGGGGCGCGTTTGACCCGGTTCGGCTTTCAGGTTGTTCCGTTCAGGCAAAGATTTACGCGGTATTTTGCCGAACAATCCTGCCGCCGTGCAGGGGTCTGTTTAGCATCGACATCGCCGACGATGACCAAAACAGCATATTGGGTGCGTAAAATTGTTTGTACCAAGCACGCAAATCGTCGGCACGCAAGGTGTGCAGGTCTTCCATATAGCCGATAACGGAGGCTTTCATGGAGGGTAAGTGAAGCTGTTCAGGTAGATTTGCTCCCACATCTTCCCGCCGGCATCGTCTTCTGTGCGCTGGCGGCGTTCTTCTCGGATAACGTTCATTTCGTTAGCGAACTCTTTATCGCTGAAATTGAGGTTGTGCATCCGGTCGGCTTCAAGTTTGAGGACTTCGGGTAAGTTGGCAGAGGCGATATTGGCGTAATATACCGTTTCGCTGCGGTTGGTATAGGCATTGTCATCGCCGCCCAAACGGGCGATGCGGCTGCTGTATTCGCCTGATGGTACGGAAGGCGTACCTTTGAACATCATGTGTTCTAAGGCGTGGCTTAATCCGCTTTTGCCCGGTTTCTCATCCACGCTGCCGACTTTGTACCAAATCTGGGAAACGGCGACAGGTGCGCGGCGGTCTTCTTTGACGATGATTTTCAGACCGTTGGGCAGGGTTTGGGACAAGGTTTGTGCGAAGGTGGCGCAAGAGAGGAGGCAGGCAGATAGAAAAACGTAACGGCTCAGCATAATGGCTCTAATAAATGGCAATGGACAGACTGTAACAATAAATTTGCCCTCAGGCTATAAAAGGTCGTCTGAAAACCCTCGATTCAAGGTTTTCAGACGACCTTCCACATCCCTAAAGTCAGGACAATGAGACTTATACAATGCCTTGCGCCAGCATCGCATCGGCGACTTTTGACGAAACCGGCGATGTTCGCACCGTTGACGTAGTTGGTTTTACCGTTTTTCAGTGCCGTATTTCAGGCAGGATTCGTGGATGCTTTGCATGATGTCGAATAGGCGTTGGTCGACTTCTTCGCGGCTCCAAGCCAGACGGACGGCGTTTTGGCTCATTTCAAGCCTGAAGTTGCCACGCCGCCGGCGTTGGAGGCTTTGCCCGGCGCATGCAGGATGCCCGCTTTGACGAACTGCTCGACCGCGCCCAAAGTAGAAGGGCATGTTCGCACCTTTTCGGCAACGACGTAGCAGCCGTTTGCCAGCAAGGGTTTTTGGCGGCTTCTTCGTCCAATTCGTTTTGGGTCGCGCAGGGCAGGGCGACTTCGGCGGCAACGCCCCACGGTTTTTGGTTTTCAAAAGTATTTCAAACCTTGTTCTTTGGCATAGGTGGAAACACGTTCGCGACGGACTTCTTTCAGCTCGATAAGCGCGGCGAGTTGGTCTTCGGTCATGCCGCTGTCGGGGAAGAGGACGAAGCCGTTGGAGTCGGAAACGGTCAGCACTTTCGCGCCCAGCTGGATGGCTTTTTCGGCGGCGTATTGTGCGACGTTGCCGGAGCCGGAAATCAGCACGCGTTTGCCTTCAATCGAATCGCCGCGCGTTTGCAGCATGGATTGGGCGAAGTACACGGTGCCGTAGCCGGTCGCTTCAGGACGGATAAGACTGCCGCCCCATTCGAGGCCTTTGCCAGTCAGGACGGAGGCAAATTCGTTGCGGATTTTTGTATTGTCCGAAGAGGAAAGCCGATTTCGCGGCCGCCTACGCCGATGTCGCCCGCAGGTACGTCGGTGTTCGAGCTGATGTGGCGGTAGAGTTCGTTCATAAAGGCTTGGCAGAAACGCATCACTTCGGCGTCGGATTTGCCTTTGGGGTCGAAGTCGGATCCGCCTTTGCCGCCGCCCATAGGCAAGGTGGTCAGGCGTTTTTGAACACTTGTTCAAAGGCGAGGAATTTCAATACACCCAAATCGACGGTTGGGTGGAAGCGCAAACCGCCTTTAGAGAGACCGATGGCGGAGCTCATTTGAATACGGTAGCCGCGGTTGACTTGGACTTGTCCTTTGTCGTCCACCCAAGTGACGCGGAACATAATGACGCGCTCAGGTTCGACGATGCGTTCAAGCAGGTTTTGTTGGGTGTGTTTCGGGTTTTTGCCAAAAACAGGGCTAAAGCTCATGAATACTTCTTCAACCGCTTGGTGAAACGGCTCTTGATTGGGGTTACGTTGTTTGAGGTTGGCAAACAAGGCGTTCAAATCGGTCATTTTATGCTCCCTGTGGATTAGATTGGAAAGGATGATGAATTTGTGGAAAGCAATATAAAACCTAATTTTTGCCTGCCAAGCGGTTTTGATGAAAAATTGTTGACATTATTTTTGAGAATTTTATTATTTGGTATATATAGCCAATAAAATATAAAAAATATTTTTGAAAAATTCCATTATTTTAAAAATAAATTGGTTATATATTCTAAGTAATTAAACTAGAAATTTGAAACGAGAGGTGTAAAAAAATTCGATTCAGCGCAAAATTTTCATGTGAAAACGGCCAATATTGTCAACAATTTTACGAAAACTACCCTTGGAAAAACAGGGGTAAGAAGGAAAATAACATATCGAAAGATGAACCTTGTTATTAAATAGATGTCTAGGTAAAGGATGTAGTCAGCTTTCTAAAAGCTACCCTTATAATTCAGTATGATATATTTCGCTCTGATATAATGTGCGGGCAAGGCGTACGGAAGCCGGCGTCTTGTCTTTTTCAACTTTAGATACTAAGGAACCTATATGTGCGGTATCGTCGGCGCTATCCGCGCCAATCACAATGTAGTCGATTTTCTGACCGACGGTCTCAAACGCCTTGAATATCGGGGCTACGACTCGTCGGGTATCGCCGTGAATATGGACGGCAAAATCAAACGCGTGCGCCGTGTCGGCCGCGTGCAGCTGATGGAGGACGCCGCGCGCGAAAAAGGCGTGTTCGGCCATATCGGCATCGGCCATACCCGCTGGGCGACCCACGGCGGCGTAACCGAACCCAACGCCCACCCCCACATCTCCGGCGGCATGATTGCCGTCGTCCACAACGGCATCATCGAAAACTTCGAAGCCGAACGCGAACGCCTCAAAGCCTTGGGTTACACCTTCGAATCGCAAACCGACACCGAAGTCATCGCCCACAGCGTCAATCACGAATACACCCAAAACGGCGGCAAACTGTTTGAAGCCGTCCGCGCCACCGCCCGTTTCCACGGTGCGTACGCCATCGCCGTGATGGCGCAGGACAAACCCGAAGAAATGGTGGTTGCACGCATGGGCTGCCCGCTCTTGGTGGCATTGGGCGACCAAGAAACCTTCATCGCCTCCGACGTATCCGCCGTCATCGCCTTTACCCGCCGCATCGCCTATTTGGAAGACGGCGACATCGCCGTATTGAGCGCGAACGGCATCGACAAACTGATCGACAAAACCGGTGCCGAAACCCAACGCACAGTCAAAGTATCCGAACTGTCGCTCGCTTCGCTGGAATTGGGCCCATACAGCCACTTCATGCAGAAAGAAATCCACGAGCAACCGCGCGCCATCGCCGATACCGCCGAAGTCTTCCTTGACGGCGGCTTCGAACCCGAAAACTTCGGCGCGAACGCACGCGAAGTGTTCGATGACATCCACAGCATCAAAATCCTCGCCTGCGGCACGTCCTACTACGCCGCGCTGACCGCCAAATACTGGCTCGAATCCATCGCCAAAATGCCCGACCGATGTCGAAATCGCCAGCGAATACCGCTACCGCGACGTGATTGCCGATCCGAAACAACTGATCATCACCATCTCCCAATCCGGCGAAACCTTGGACACGATGGAAGCCCTGAAATACGCGAAATCCTTAGGGCACAAACACAGCCTGTCCATCTGCAACGTCATGGAATCCGCCCTGCCGCGCGAAAGCGAGGTGGTGCTGTACACCCGCGCCGGTGCAGAAATCGGCGTCGCCTCCACCAAAGCGTTTCACCACGCAACTGGTTGTATTGTTTGGCTTGGCGGTGACGCTGGGCAAACAGCGCGGTTTGGTTTCCGCCGAAAAAAAGCGAGTGAATACGTCGAAGAACTGCGCCAACTGCCCGGCAGCATCCAACACGTTCTCAACCTTGAGCCGCAAATCGCCGCATGGGCGCAAAAATTCGCCAAGAAAAACAGCGCACTGTTTTTGGGCCGCGGCATCCACTTCCGATTGCCCTCGAAGGCGCGTTGAAGCTGAAAGAAATCACCTACATCCACGCCGAAGCCTATCCCGCAGGCGAATTGAAACACGGCCCGTCTGGCATTGGTGGACGAAAACATGCCCGTCGTCGTCATCGCGCCGAACGACGGCTTGTTGGACAAAGTCAAAAGCCAATATGCAGGAAGTCGGCGCACGCGGCGGCGAACTCTTCGTCTTCGCCGATTTGGACAGCAATTTCAACGCCACCGACGGCGTGCACGTCATCCGCGCCCCGCGCCACGTCGGCGTACTCTCGCCGATCGTGCACACCATCCCCGTGCAGCTCCTGTCCTACCACGCCGCTCTCGCACGCGGCACGGACGTGGACAAACCGCGCAATCTGGCGAAATCGGTTACAGTTGAATAAAGCCTGATTGGAACGGTAAAGGTCGTCTGAAAACTGGATTCCCAAGTTTTCAGACGACCTTTTTAAATCGACGCGCGCTTTGGATAAACCGAACCCGTAGCGTGGGCTTTGCCCGCGAAGTCTGTTATCCGTCAGTCTGAATCGGGCAGTTGTCCTCGCATCTGTTTCGCGGGTAGAACCCGCGCTACGGTTGTTTTGACGGTATCTTTAATTCATTTCCTACGCTGATTAAGAAGGCGGGTTTGAGATTGAAAAGAGGTCGTCTGAAAACTTTGGTTTCCCAGTTTTCAGACGACCTTTTTAAATCAATGAACGCTGAGATAAACTGAACCCCGTAGCGTGGGCTTTGCCCGCAAGATTTGCCGTCCATCGGTCTGAATTGGGCAGTTTTCCTTGCATTTGTTTCGTAGGTATAGCTGAGATTACTTTGTTTTGATATGTAACTTAACGACTTTTCGTCATTCCCGCCGTAGCCTGTCCTCGCGTGAGCGGGGCGGGAATGACGGAATTTGATGATATGCCGTATTTAAAGTTAAGTATAGCGCTATATATAGTCAATTCAAAATCAAAAATAGGACAGTAGCGCATCGTCAAATCGGGCGTAATCAGACAATACGGTTCGCAGATACCGCTTAATATTCGCCCACACCTTCTCAATCGGGTTGAGCTCAGGTGGATAAGGTGCAAGAGGCAATACCTTATGTCCCCATTTTTCCGCCATTTCCCGTAAAACACCCATACGGTGAAATCGCGCATTATCTAAAAATAATCGCGATTTTTGAGTCAATGCAGACAGTATGGCATTGCCGAAACCACGCTTCAAAAAAGACTCCGGTCATCGTATTTTGATAAACCATCGGAGCAATCAGCCGGTTGCCGACTTTAGTGCGGACACCAGAGATAAGCGTCGGTATCTTTTTCCCACTTATCTGCGCTTTCACTATTTGCCCTTTCGGGCTGCGGGCATAGGGACGGAACAGGTAGCGGTCAATCCTGTTTCATCCAAATAAACACGTTGGTAGTCGGAAAAATTCGGCCAGTTGTGTCCAAATAATGCGTTACTTTGGCCGGGTCTTGTTCTTTGTAAGTGGTGGTCTCGCGTCATCCCCATCTGTTTGAGTGCATAGCAAACGGCGGCTGGCGTACAATCAAAATGTTTGCGATTTCATGCAGATAGGCATCCGGGTGTTGCCCAACATATTGAGCCAGTTTTTGCCTATCCAATTTGACGGCATTTAGACCGGTAACTTGATGTTTTAGGCTGCCTGTTTGTTTTTCAGGCGAATCCACAGGTAAAGCGTGTTTCTTGACAAGTTAAACGTTGCTGCGGTTTGGCTGATATTTTTGCATTGTTCGTGTAGTTTAAAGCTTTGTTTCTTAAGTCCGCAGAGTATGTCATGGTTAGACCTTCAAAGTTGAGTATTGTACCATTTTGTTTTTAATTGGCTATAAACCGCGCTACAGTTTGTTTTGACGGTATCTTATTCGTTTACTCAGCCGCTTAAGAGGGCAGATTTGAGATTGAAAGAAGGTCGTCTGAAAAACGTGATTTCCCAAATTTTTCAGACGACCTTATATCTCGTCCCCAAAAAGGGATGCTTAACAATACTTCTCTATTTGCGTATCACGCCCAAGTCGGCGGTTTACGGTTTACGGTATCGGATTGCGTGGGATAACAACGCTTCAATCTCTATCCATGGCTCCTCCCATTTACAGCAAACCGGGCTGACCCAATGCCGGGTCGGTCGCGCGGGCGGCTTGTGCGTCTTCAACGGTCAGCCCCAAAGGCTTTTCGCCACGCCTTCGCCGTAGGCGGGTCGCAACGGTGGCAGTTGCGGATGTGGCGGTATTTGATGAAGTCGGGCGCGTCGCCCATGGCTGCGGCGGTGTTGTCGAACAAAGCCTGTTTCTGTGCGTCGCTCATCAGATTGAACAAGGCGCGCGGTTGACTGAAGTAGTCTTCATCGTCTTGGCGGTAGTCCCAGTGCGCCGCGTCGCCGTTGATTTTCAAAGGCGGTTCGGCGAAGTCGGGCTGTTGCTGCCATTGGCCGAAGCTGTTGGGTTCGTAGTGTGGCAGGCTGCCGTAGTTGCCGTCGGCGCGGCCTTGCCCGTCGCGCTGGTTGCTGTGAACAGGGCAACGCGGGCGGTTGACGGGGATTTGGCGGAAGTTTACGCCCAGGCGGTAACGTTGCGCGTCGGCGTAATTGAACAGGCGGGCTTGCAGCATTTTTGTCGGGGCTGGCGCCGATACCGGGAACCAGATTGCTCGGTGCGAAGGCGGATTGTTCCACATCGGCGAAGAAGTTTTCGGGATTGCGGTTCAACTCGAATTCGCCCACTTCAATCAGCGGATAGTCTTTTTTCGGCCAAACTTTGGTCAAGTCAAACGGATGATACGGCACTTTTTTTCCGCATCGGCTTCAGGCATGACTTGGATGTACATCGTCCATTTCGGAAACTCGCCGCGTTCGATGGCTTCGTACAGGTCGCGCTGGTGGCTTTCGCGGTCGTCGGCGATGATTTTGGCGGCTTCTTCGTTGGTCAGGTTTTTAATGCCTTGCTGGCTGCGGAAATGGAATTTCACCCAAAAACGTTCGCCCTGCTTCGTTCCAAAAGCTGTAGGTATGCGAACCGAAGCCGTGCATATGGCGGTAGCTGGCGGGGATGCCGCGGTCGCTCATGACGATGGTGACTGGTGCAGTGCTTCGGGCAGCAGCGTCCAGAAGTCCCAGTTGTTCGTGGCGGAGCGCATATTGGTGCGCGGGTCGCGTTTGACGGCTTTGTTCAGGTCGGGGAATTTGCGCGGGTCGCGCAGGAAGAACACGGGCGTGTTGTTGCCGACCATGTCCCAGTTGCCTTCTTCGGTATAAAACTTCAACGCAAAGCCGCGGATGTCGCGTTCCGCATCGGCTGCGCCGCGCTCGCCTGCCACGGTGGTGAAAACGGGCGAACATCTCGGTTTTGCTTGCCGACTTCGCTGAAGATTTTGGCGCGGGTGTATTTTCGTGATGTCGTGCGTCACGGTGAACGTACCGAACGCGCCCGAACCTTTGGCGTGCATACGGCGTTCGGGTATCACTTCGCGCACGAAGTCGGCAAGTTTTTCATTCAGCCACAAATCCTGCGCCAGCAACGAGCCGCGCGCGCCTGCGGTCAGGCTGTTTTTGATTGTCGGCAACGGGGGCGCCGTTGTTCATGGTCAGGTGGGTTACGGGACATTTAGAGACAGTCATAATAATTTCCTTTGTGAAATGGCCAGTGGTTTATAAAACAATTTGCCGAAAAGCATATTCGTAGCCGGTTTCTTGACATTCATAAATTTTTTGTATCGACATTTATTTTTCCTTTTGTTTAAGCTATGAATAGGACTATACAGAAAGATTTTTGACTATTTGAACTATGACTTCAATTTAATATTGTTATTATTAATTGAGATTTTTATTTTTGTTAGATTTTTGTTATTGGTGATGACTAAATAGAAAAAAGGTCGTCTGAAACTGTTTTTCAGACGACCTTTTTATCTCCGTTCGCATTAAAAGCTTGCGTCATCATCATAGAAATATGCGCCGCCTATGAGCGTGGCCATCATTCCGGCGAGGGACTTCGTGAGGGAACATTATCGCCTGCCCAGCCAGTCGGCCGTCATCATAACCGATGCGCCGATGAGTGCGGCGGCGACAGCTGCTGTCCGGGCAGACGCGCGCCGAGCATACGGGCAAGGTGGGGGGCAAGCAGGCCGACGAAGCTCAAGGGATCGATAAGCAGGGTGGCGGCGGCGGTCGGTGCCGCGCTTGAGGGCGATCAGCACCATCCGTGCAAGGGAGACGTTGACGCCGGTGGATTGGGCGACATCGGCGTTCAGGCTGAGCAGGCCAGCCAGCGTTGCAGGGGAAGGATGAGCAGGAGCGAAGCGGCGGCGAGGAGGCTGACAGTGAGGGCGGATTCGGGCGTTGCCTGATAGGGTCGAGCCGGACATCCATACCAATAGTTGTTGTACGCGGTAGTCGCCGCTTGCCGTCCAAATGCGGATGGCGGCATCGGCAAGGGCGGCGATAGCCATGCCGGTGAGCAGGACTTTTTCGGGAGCCAGCCCGTTTTTGCGGTTGAACAGCATCAACAGTCCCAAGGATGCCAGTGCGGAAATCACCCGACCAGCCAAAACCAGCCGCTGCCCGAAGTGATGCCGAACAGCATGACTGCAGGCCATCGCGCCGAATGCCGTGCCGGAACTGATGCCCAAAAGCTCGGGGTCTGCCATCGGATTTTGCGTCAGCCTTTGCAGCATCACGCCGGTCAGCGCGAGCATGGTGCCGGTGGCGGCGGCAAGCATCACGCGCGGATAGCGGAATACGAAATATTCGGGGTCTATGGTCGGGCGCAGGGTTTCATCGTAGCGTCCGACGGTCAGAGCCAATACCGCTGCGGCAATGGCAATCAGCGGCAGCAGGCGTAACAGGCGCGAGGGTATGCAGCGCGGCAGGGCGCGGTGTCGGAGGCCGTCTGAAAAGAAGGACGGGACGGGTTTTTCATCATCAGCCACAGCAAAGCGGCGCGCCGATGAGTGCCGTTACTGCACCGGCGAGGCAGGTCTATGCCGCGATAGTGCTTCAGCAACATCAGGCTGTTGTCAGTCAGCATCAAAAAGCAGTGCGCCGATGATGAAGGAACAGATCAGGCGCATGGGCAGTGTGCGCACGCCCGTCTGCCGTACCAGCGTGGCCGCCGCCAGTCCGGCAAAGCCCATCATGCCGACAAAGCCGACCACGCTTGCGCCCAAAAAGGCCGCCGCTGCCAACGAGAGCAGGCGGATTTTTGACAGGATGCTCACCGATTCCGCCTGCGTGTCGCTCAGGCTCATGATGGTCAGCGGTTTTGATCAGAAAGGCTGTAAACAGGGGCGGTTGCGGCGACGCGCCACAAAAAGTCCCAGCGTGTCGCGCCAACTGTCCTGCACCAGCGAGCCGCTGCCCCACTGCATCACGCCGCGCGTCTCTTCGCTGAAAAACAGCATCACAATGCCCGTCAGCGAGCCGAGATAGAGGTTGACCACCAGGCCTGCCAGCACGACGGTGAGCGGTTGCAGGCCGCGCCGGGACGACAGCCACAAGACTGCGCCCAGGCCGCCGCCGCACCGGCAAACGCCACGGCGGACGTGCCGTAGGAGAGGAAGGAGGGGGCGAATACGGTTGCCGCCACCAGTGCCGTCTGTGCGCCGCTGCTGACTGCCAGCGTGCCGTCAGAGGCGAGCGGATTGCGCATCAGCTGCTGCATCAGCATGGTTGCCGCCGCCGTACTACCGCCGACGAGCAGCGCCATCGCCATACGCGGCAGGGTATTGTTCTGCACCATCAGTGCGTCCAGGGGCAGGGTGTCGGGGCGGTCGAAAATCCGCAGCCACGGCAGCGTCCATTCCAGCTTCAAGATCCACCATGCCGTCAGCGCACAAAAGAAAGCAGCAGGACGGCAAGCGGGGCAGGGGTCGTCTGAACATATTTACCATGCGGCCTCCTTGTTTGCGGATGCCGTTTCAGACGGCATCGAACGCATCAGTTGCAAAGTGAAGTGTTGCATGGAGGGTAGTGCGCCGTAGCTCCACGACGGTTCGAAAAATACGGCGGTTTTCCGGCCTGCTGAACGGCAGTCTTTTCCAAAGCGTGCTTTTTCCAATACCGGCCGCGTATTTTGCGGATGCGGGTTTTGACGATAATCAGCACCGTATCCGGCGGCAGCTTGGCCAAGTCCACCAGCGTGATGTTTTCAAACCCCCATTCGTTGCTCTTGCCCGTCCATGCGTTTTTCAGCCCCAGCTTGTCGAAAACGACCTGAAAAGAGCGAAGTTTTGCTGTAAATCCGCAAATGCCGGCCGTCGGCAAACTGGACGGCCGCAAAGGGCGGTTGCGGTAGGGGCGAGTACGGGACGGGCGCGGGCGAACAGGTTTTTCCGTGTCGCGTATCAGCTTTTTCGGCAGCCGGCGTATCGCCGATAAGCCTGCCCAGTTTGCGCGTCGTATCCAGCGTGTGCGCGTATTCGATGCCTAGGGGTACCGAAAATCCAGCTCGTGTACCGGCGCGATTTTTCAAATTGCGGCGGCGGCGGCATACCATGAAGATTGTACGAAGAAATCGGGTTTGATCTGATAGAGCCTCTCAGGTTCGGCTGGAAGCGCAAACCTGCCTCTTTCGTCGAGGCAGGCAGCGGCGGATGGTTTACCCAGGTATCGTAAACCCTTCTGTCGGCGACACCGACGGGCGGATGCCCCATCGCCGTCAGCGTTTCGGTTATCGTCCAGTCGAAGTCGCCACGCGGTGCGGCATGGGGAAAAAACGGCAAACAGCGCGGCGGCTGAGAAACAGCCGTGCGGCAAAGTGGGAGGTCGTCTGAAAAGCGGTGGGACATTTGTTCGGCAGTCTTTCGGGGTTGGGGGTCAAGGTCGTCTGAAAAATGTGGGTCGGATTCTCGAATCCGATATTTTCAAATTGGCGGTGCCGTTCAGCAACCGAAATATCTGTGTTTTGTCGGATACGGGTATCCGACCTGCACATTCCGGCTTTTCAGACAACGTGTTCTTCTTGGAAGAATTTTTCAAGGCAATGCCACGGGGCGGCCGTTTTCGGGGTGAGCGATGATGTTCATCTCGACGCTGTAAATGTCTTTCAACACTTGCGCCGTCATGATTTCGGACGGCCTGCCCGTTTTCAGCAGCCGCCCTTGTTTGAGCGCGACCAGTTCGTCGCAATATTGCGCCGCCAGATTGATGTCGTGGATGACGATAATCACGCCCAGCCCCAAATCGCGCGACAGCTTCTGCACCAGTGCCATCACTTCTATCTGGTGGGCGATGTCCAAAGCGGCGAGCGGTTCGTCCAGACAGGAAGCGGCTTTTGCTGCGCCAGGCACGTGCCAGCCAGATGCGCGAACGCTCGCCGCCCGAGAGGGTATCGACGATTTGTCCGGTAAATTTTTCGGTGTGCGTCAGCCGGAAGGCTTGGGCGACCGCCTCCCTGTCCGCATCGTTGGTGCGCTCAAAAGGCCGCTCCATGCGCAACGCCCCATCATGACCAGCTCGCGGGCAGTCAGTGCGGTGGCGGCCGGCAGGTGCTGCGGCGAATAGGCGACTTCTTTGGCGTATCCGCGACGGAATAGTCATGAATGTCCCTGCCGTCCAGCAATATCCTGCCGCCGGCCAATTCGTGTTGGCGCGTCAGCAGCTTGAGCAGGTGGACTGCCCGAGCCGTTGTGTCCGATCAGGCCGTAAACCTTGTTCGGTTCGAAAAGAGGAAATATCGTGCAGCAGAGTGCGCCCGGGCACGGCAAATAAGGCGTTTTGTAGTTGGAACACGGGTTCAGACGGCCTTTCGGTAAAATGGGGCGGAGGATATTTGCCGGCGGATAAACAAAAACGGTACGGAACCGGCTTGTCCTGTTCAAAGCGGACGATACGCTAAGGTGTTGAAACACCGTGTGAACCGGTTCCATACTGTCTGTACGGCCTGCGGCTTTGCCGCTTTGTTCAGTTTTGTCCGTCCGCTGTCAAACGGCAACTTTTTCCGCCCGGTTGGATATGGTTAAAATATAACAATTCTTATTTCAATTCAAATGCAGACATGAGCCTCCCAAACACTCTCGCCATCCAAGACATCATCCGTTTCTGCGCCCTTGCGCTGCCTGCTTTGGACGGCGATGCGAGGCCGTCTGAAACAGAGCGGACAGTCGCGAAGCGGAGATCATGGCATCGGCGTTTGGCAGGCTCTCCGTGGCACATCCTGAAGCAGGGGCGGTCTTGGGCTTGCCGCACTTGGCTTTTATGGATGTGGCAGCCGGTTTATCTGGGTGTGTGCGGCATCGGTCAAAGGTGCATCGCCCGATTTTTTCAGGTTTTGCCCACACTTTCGACGGGCTGTTTACCGCACGTTTCGGCATTGCAGTGCAGGATTGTACGGTGCGGCTCAGGGCAGGAAGCCGTTTCACGAACCGCCACAGATTTGAAAAGCCTATCTGTACGCCGCGCTGCCGCTGATTCGTCCGCATTATCCTTTGGGTGCGAAGCTGGCGGAATATTTCCTCGGCGATGCGGTGCTCAAAGCTCTGTCTGCCGCACATGCCCTGCGCCTGCTCTCGCGCGGTAGAACGGAAATGCTGGCGCGGCAATGGCAGGATGCTTTGGCGGTACGCTGCAACGGCGCGCTGGTGTGGGACGGGAAAACACAGGGGTTTCAGGCATCAACTGGCCGCCTGCTGCCAGCACTACCGTCGGGAAGACGGGGAATTTTGCAGCGGTTGTCCGAAAATGCGGCCTTAGGGCAGGGCGGTTTCGGGTAAAAGACATCACGGCATCAGAGGCTGCTGATACAACCGGCTGATTTGTCGTGAGCTTGTCTTGTTTTTGCGGTAGGGGAAAGGGTTTGCCGACATTCTCAAAAGGCCGTCTGAATATTTTTCAGACGGCCTTTTGCTCGTTTGCTGCTTTAAAAATCGACGGATGCCGACAGGGAGAAGCTGCGCGGCGCGCCGGCGTTCAGGTAGCCGCTGCCGGGATAGCCGCCGACGGATGCCCAGTATTTTTGTTGGCAACATTGTCGAGGCGGGCGCGGAAGGTGGCTTCGTGCCTGCCGATTTGGGTGCGGTAGCGCGCGCCGAGGTCGAAAGCGCGTCCAGCCGCCGACTTTAAGCGTATTGGCCGCATCGGCGTAGGAAGAGCCGGTATAGACCATGCGGCCGTCAAACGCCAGCCCCTGCACTTTCGGCACTTCCCATTCCAAGCCGATGTTGGCCTGGGTTTTGGCCACACCGATGGTGCGTTTGCCGTCGGTCGAGGACGAGCCGGTGGATTTCTGTTTGGCATCGAGCAGGGTTACACCGCCCAAGAGTTTCACGCCCGGGGCAACTTCGCCGTAAACGGTGATTTCCGCGCCCCGGTGGCGGTCTTTGCCTTCGGAGGTGGGCGGGCGGTGTTGCCGCTTTCGGCAACGTAAAGCGAACGCGGTTTGTCGGTGTGGAACAGGTAAATCCCGCGCCGAAGCCGTTGGCTTCAAATTTCGATGCCGATTTCTTTTTGTTTGGAAACATAGGGTTTGAGCGATTCGCCGGCATTGCTGACGGCGTAGACTCGACCGTTGATGGAGGCAGTCGAGCCTGCGGTCGCGCCTTGTCCCAGGCTTTCGATGTAGTTGCCGTACACCGACCAATTCGGCGTGATGCGGTACACCGCGCCGACGGCGGGACTGAGGCGCGATTTTTGTAATTTTTCGGTTTGCGCGCCCGTATTATGAGGCGTAAGCCTTGTTATGCACCTGCTGCCAGCGCGCCCCAGCATGAATTGCAGGCGTTTGTCCCAAAGGCTGGAAGGTGTCGCCCAAGGCGAAGCTGGTCAGACGTGTTTTGCCGGTAACGGCAGGATTGCCCATGTCGTTGCCCGAATACAGCGGGGTCGGCGGCTGCGGGTTTGCGGATAGCGGGACAGGGTTGTAGAGGTTGGTCGTATATTGGTTGCCCCAGTCCATGATGTAAGCGTTTTTGCGCGAGGATTGGAAACGGTTGGCGGCGGCGGTGCATTCATGCTCTACCGCGCCCGTATTGAATTTGCCGCGCAAACCGATTTCGCCCGTGTCGATTTTATCCTTACGCGCGTTGTCGAAGCGGTAAATCGATCCGTCGCCGTTGACATTGCGGACAGTCAGGTTTGCCAGAAATTGTTTTTCCTTGCTGCGGCGGAAGCCGCAGGCGCGTAGGCAGTCAGGTTGTCGTTGAAATCGTATTCGCCGCGCATTGTGCCGAACCAGTCGCGTTCGTTGGAATACGTCCACGGCTGCGCCCAGTTGGACGAGGCATCGGCGCGGCCGGCACGGCGAGTCGGCCTGACAGGGTAACATTGGTACGCGTGGATTTGAGCTTGTTGTCCTGCCAACCCAAATCGGCGGACAGGCGGGCATTTTCATTGCGCCAGTCTAAGCCGACATTGACCAGGCTGAGTTTGGACTTTTCGTCGTCTATTGCGGTTTTGCCGTTATGGTGCGCCGCATTGACGCGCACGCCGAATTCTGATTTTGTCCGAAACGGCGCGCCACGTCCGCCGCCAAACCACCGCGTTTTCCCGCACCGTAATTGGCAGTCAGCCGGTTCAATCCTTCATTGGACGCGCGTTTGGGCAATACGGATACTGTGCCGCCGATATTGTTGCCGCCCGGTGCCATGCCGTTTAAGAAGGCGGATGCGCCGCGCTGGACTTCCACGCGTTCGAAAAGCTCCAGTGGCGATGTATTGGCGCGGCAGGATGCCGTAAAGGCCGTTGTACATGGTATCGTCCGATTCGGCGGCAAAGCCGCGTATGAAATAGGCTTCCTGAAAATTGCCGTAACCGCGCGCAACGCGGACGGTCGGAGTCGTTTTGCGAGTACGTCGCCGACGCTGCGCGCATGTTTGTCTTGAATCAGCCTATTGGTGTAAGCGGTATTGGAGAACGGCGATTCTAGGTTTTTATTGCCCAAAATACCACGCGGCTGCCGCGCGCCACCTGTCCGCCCTTAAATGCGAGAATCAAACCGCCCTTGGATGCGTCCGCGCTGGCGGTTACGGTGATGGTTTCAAGTTCGGCGGTTTCTCGGACTTAGGGGTTCGTCTGAGGGCAAATGCCGCCGAAACGGCAAGGAGGGAGAGGCTGAGGGATGCTGAGTCTGGAAGCAGGCTTAATCATTTGTATTTTCTTTTCAAAAGTCGGTCGTAACGGTTAATTTTTAAAAGAAAATTAATTTCATTTCAAAAATAAATGATAAAGGTCGTCTGAAACTGTTTTTCAGACGACCTTTTTGACTCGAAATAGCTGTCAACTTTACCGTTTACGCCGCATCGTACAAACCGCGCACCACCCTGCCGATGGCGGCGATGCCTTTTTCCAGCGTTTGAGCATCCTGCGCGATGCTCATGCGGATACTGCTCGCTCGCGTGCGGGTAATCCTGCGTGTCGATGCCGACGAAGAAATGTTCGCCCGGAATAATCAGCGTGCCTTCGGCTTTGAGCATTTCGTACAGGGGTTTGCGACGAAACGGGCAGGTTTTCAAACCAGAGCCACAGGAAAATCGCGCCTTCGGGCTTGTGGATTTTCAGCGGATACGCGCCCAGCTCGCGCTTGAGCAGCGAGACGGCGGTTTGCGCCTGATTGCGGTAAAACGGCCGGATGACGTCGTCTGAAAGCTGTTTCAGACGACCGTCCTGCAACAACGGCGTTGCGATGGCTGCGCCGAAGCGGGTGGGCGACAGGTTCACAATCGCGTTCAGGCTGCTGACGGCTTTGACGACTTCGGGCGCGGCGACGATGATGCCGGTGCGCACGCCCGGCAGGCCGACTTTGGAAAGGCTGAAGCAGAGGATGATGTTTTCGTGCCAATTCAGCGTCACGTCGCTGTAAATGATGTTGGGGAACGGCATTCCGTAGGCGTTGTCGATAATCAGCGGAATGCCGTGTTCTTGCGCCAAAAGCGTCCAGCCGCGCCATTTCGCCGTCGGTCAGCACATTGCCGGTCGGGTTGGTTGGGCGCGAACAGCAAATCGCGCCGATTTTGCCCGCTTTGAGTTCAGGCAGGCTTTCCAGTGCGTCAAAGTCCACGTGGTATTTGAAGAAGCCTTCTTCGCCTTCGTGTTCGACAGCTTCGATTTTCGGTTTGACGGAAACGAAGTGCTGCCCTTCGACATGCACGTCGGCATAGCCGATGTATTCGGGCGCGAGTGGCAGCAGGATGGCTTTCTCTACGGAAAGGTCGTCTGAAACCTTGAATTTGCCGCCGAAGAGGTTGAAAAAGATAGAAAAACGCGTTCTGCGAACCGTTGGTCAGCGCGATATTGTCGGCGGTCAGGTGCCAGCCGTATTCGCGGTTGAGGAAAGCGGTCAGCGCGTCAATCAGCGCGGCATCGCCTTGGGGATTGGAGTAATTGCCGATGTTCTCGACGGCGTGTTCCGCCGCCAGTTTGGAAAATACATCGGCGAACACGGCGTTGACTTCGGCGATCCGCGCCGGATTGCCGCCGCCGAGCATGTTGACGGGCTTGTCGCTTTTGAGCGCGTCGCCGAGGTCGTCCATAAGTTGCAGGATGCCGCTGTGTTGCGTGAATTTTTCGCCGAATGCCGAGAACTGCATGATGACTCCGTGTAAATATGATTGGCGGGGATTATATCAGCTTGATATGGTGAGGGGTCTCCTGCCAGCCTGAAAACGGGTTTTCAGACGACCTTTGATATTTAGGGAAGATGTTCCGCCCGTCCATTCGGGTACGGCGCCGGTATCGAAACCTAAAAGTGAAAGCGCGTGGGCGGTGCTGTGGGTGATGATGTCGTCTATGGTTTGCGGCTGCTGGTAGAGGGCGGGAGTAGGTGGGAAGACGATGCCGCCCATTTCGGTAACGCGGCGCATATTGTCTAGATGGGCAAGGTTGAGCGGGGCTTCGCGCACCATCAGCGCAAGCGGCGGCGCTCTTTCAGGACTACGTCCGCCGCGCGTGTCAGCAGGTTGTCGCCGAAGCCGTTTGCAACCGCAGCCAGCGTGCGCATCGAACAAGGGGCAATCAGCATCCCGTCGGTTTTAAACGAACCGCTGGCGATGACGGAACCCTATATGGTTTATCGGATGGACGACATCGGCAAGGCGGTAGAGTTCGTCTTTTTCATACGGCGTTTCCAGCGCGCGCGTCATTTCCGCGCTTTTGGATACCACCAGATGCGTTTCGACATCGTGTGCGCGCAAAAGCGCCAAGGCCTTGATGCCGTATTGGAAACCGCTGGCTCCGCTGATGCCGATAATCAAACGTCGGGTCATGAAAGTCTTTCGTAAAAGCGTATTTTGGCAACATTATAAAGCAGGTCGTCTTAACAGGCGGGTTTTCATATTTTTGAAAAAGCAGCTGTTTGACTGAAGGCAAGGGTGAGGGAGGTGGTTCGGCAGAAACAGCCGAAATATGTTATAAATAGCCCCTTCTACCGACCTCAAATTGGAGCATACGACATGGAATTGGTATTTATCCGTCACGGACAAAGCGAATGGAACGCGAAAAACCTGTTTACAGGCTGGCGCGACGTGAAACTGAGCGAGCAGGGGCTTGCCGAAGCCGCCGCCGCCGGTAAAAAACTGAAGGAAAAAGGTTACGAGTTCGACATCGCCTTCACTTCCGTCCTGACCCGCGCGATTAAAACCTGCAACATCGTTTTGGAAGAATCCGACCAACTGTTTGTGCCGCAAATCAAAAGCTGGAGGCTGAACGAGCGCCACTACGGCCAACTGCAAGGTTTGGATAAAAAACAAACCGCCGAAAAATACGGCGACGAACAAGTCCACATCTGGCGCCGCAGCTACGACACCCTGCCGCCGCTGCTCGATCCGAAAGACCCGTTCTCCGCGCACAACGACCGCCGCTATGCCAACCTGCCCGCCGATGTCATCCCCGACGGCGAAAACCTGAAAGTTACTGGAGCGCGTATTGCCGTTCTGGGAAGACCAAATCGCCCCCGCGCTTCTGAGCGGCAAACGCGTCTTGGTCGCCGCACACGGCAACTCACTGCGCGCATTGGCCAAACACATCGAAGGCATTTCCGACGAAGACATCATGGGCTTGGAAATTCCGACCGGTCAGCCGCTGGTGTACAAATTGGACGACAATTTGAAAGTGGTTGAAAAATTCTATCTGTAAGCTTTGCGGATAATAAAAGGTCGTCTGAAACCCTGATTTGTGGTTTCAGACGGCCTTTCCCTATCTGAATACGCGTAGAAGGCCCTATTGGGCGGTAAGGTCGTCTGAAAAGTCTGTCCGCCTATGGTGATGTCGGCGATGTAGTCGCGTCTGCCTTCGACGCAGACGGGCAGGTGGATTTGGTGCGCTTGCCAAGTGCGCGGGGATTGTTGTTGGAGCATATAGCGGTTGAAGCCCATGTCCATGTCTTTCATGCTGAAGCTGATGCTGACTTGCTGTGTTTTGGCCGGGGTGTTTTCGACGGTGATGTCGAAGGCGGAGCGGTGGCTGATGGGGGTGGAGCGGACGTGCGAGCCGTCGGGCAGGGTGCAGCCTTTGATGAGGTCGCACTCGGCGGCGCGGGCTTGGGGCTGTTGTTTTTGCCACCAGTCCAGCAGCAGGAGTTTGGCGGCGGCGAAGAGGATGAGGAGGACGCCTGCAAGGAGGAGTTTGCGGTTTTTGTCCATTTCAGACGACCTCGGTGTCATTGTCAGACAGGACGGCGTGTGCGCCTGTCGAGAGCCAGTGGTCGCGGTAGCTTGAAACCAGTGTTTCGGGCGCGGCGACAACCAGCGGAACGGATACGCCTTGTTCTAATATTTCAAGCACTTGCCGTGCGCTTGATTCGTGGTTGACTTGCCAAACGACGACGTCGGCATCTTGCACGCGTTGCCATTGTTCGCGAGTGTGTACCGACACCCAAACGCTTTGGGCTTGGGGCAGCTTGCCGAGTTTGCGCAGTTCGGTTTCTGAGATGAGGATGTTGGCGTGGTGCGGTTCGGCTAGGGAGTAGGGCGCGACGCGGTATTCGCCGGTGCTGTTTTTGTCCGTACAAACCGGTTTTCAGACGACCTTGAAGTCGGCGTGGGACGGAAAGGAGCGCGCAGCAACGGATCGTTGGCGGGCAGCATGGGGGCGACGTTGAAATCGCCTGCTTTCTGCCACGACCATGCTTGCCCTTCGCGGGACTGGGGTTCACCCGTCCATTGGGTGGGGTTACCCATAGGAATTTCAGGCAGACGCGGGCGTGTTCGTAGGAATGGATTTTTGGTCAGCCAAGGCGTAGCGGCGAGGATGCGGATGCCGAGTTCTTCTTCAAACTCGCGTTGCAGGGCTTGAAGTCGGTTTCGCCGCTTCAACTTTGCCGCCGGCAAATTCCCAATATCCGGCATAGGGCTTGCCTTCGGGGCGGGAACTGAGCAGGTAGTCGCCGTCTTGGTTGAGCAGGATGCCGGCAACGACGCGGATAAGGGGCGGGTGTCTTGGGTCATGGGAATAGGGAGAAGGGGTCGTCTGAAAATTCGGAAAGGTCGGATTTGCGAATCCTACCTGCCAATGGGTACTGTCTTATTTTTTTCGGCAACGACAAATGCCAATACAGTGTCTTCTTCGTCGCTCATGCTGAGGCTGACGTGGCTGATGCCTTGTTCTTCCAGCCATTTGGACAGGGGCGGGGCGTAGAAGAATTCGGGTTTGCCCAATGCGTCATGCCCGATGCCGATGTTGCGGAAGGAAACCGCGCCGCGTATGCCCGTGCCGACGGCTTTGGCGAAAAGCTTCTTTGGCGGCGAAGCGTTTGGCAAGGTAGTTGACGGGTTTGCCTGCTTGCGGAAATTCGAGCAGTTCTTCGGGCGTAAGGATGCGCTCGGCAAACGCTTGTCCGAATTTTTGCTTAGGCGGATGATGCGTTTGAGGAAACGATGTCTGTGCCTATGCCGTAAATCATGCGGTGGTCTCCTTGTTGAAGAAGGTCGTCTGAAAAAGGTGGGTGTCGCCTATCAAGGCAGCAGTCTTGCCCTGAACATGGTTTCCTTCATCTGGCGGACGGCTTCGGGCGAGGCCGAGGAAGAGGCTTGGGCGATCAGCGAATGCCCGATGTTCAGCTCGCGGATGGCGAGGATTTGGGCGATGGGGGTAACGTTGTGTATGGTCAGGCCGTGTCCGGCGTTGACGACCAAGCCCAAATCGCTGGCAAAATGCGCGCCGTTTTGCAGACGCTCGAATTGCTTGATTTGTTCGGCGTGGCTGTGTGCATCGGCGTATGCGCCGGTGTGCAGCTCGATAACAGGGCGCGCCGACATCATGGGCGGCTTGGATTTGCTCGTTGTCGGCATCGATGAAAGAGCGAAACGCGGATGCCTGCGTCGGTCAGGATTTTTGAGTGAACTCGGCGATTTTTCTTGTTGCGCCAATACGTCCAAAACCGCCTTCGGTCGTGATTTCCTGACGTTTTTCAGGCACGATGCACACGTCTTCCGGCATGACTTTCAGCGCGTTTTCCAGCATTTCTTCAGTCAACGCCATTTCAAGGTTCAGGCGCGTGCGGATGGCGTTTTTGACGGCGAACACGTCCGCGTCTTTGATGTGGCGGCGGTCTTCGCGCAGGTGCATGGTAATCAAATCCGCACCGTGCGTTTCCGCGACCAACGCCGCTTCCACAGGGCTGGGATAGGTCGTACCGCGGGCGTTGCGAACGGTGGCGATGTGGTCGATGTTTACGCCTAAGAGCATGATGTGTCCTTTCTTTGGATTTTCAGACGACCCGCTAATTGTAATCTTTCTGGTCGAAAAAGGCAGCATACCGACGCATGCTGCCTTGCTGATTGGGAAAAATTGCGGTTGCTATAGGATGGAAAGTCGTCTGAAACTCCCTTTCAGACGACCTTTATAACTTTATACGCCTGCGGCTGCTTTCAATGCGGCTGCTTTGTCGGTTCGCTCCCAAAGTAAATTCAGGGCTCTTCGCGACCAAAGTGTCCGTATGCGGCGGATTTGCTGTAAATCGGGCGCAAGAGGTCGAGCATTTGGACGATGCCTTTGGGGCGCAGGTCGAAATGTTCGCGAACTAAGGCAATCAGTTTGTCTTCGCTGATTTTGCCTGTACCGAAAGTGTCGATGGAAATCGAAGTCGGTTCGGCAACGCCGATGGCGTAGGAAACCTGAATCTGACATTGGGTCGCCAAACCGGCGGCGACGATGTTTTTCGCGACATAACGGCAGGCGTAGGCGGCGGAACGGTCGACTTTGGACGGGTCTTTGCCGGAGAATGCGCCGCCGCCGTGCGAGCTGCGCCGCCATAGGTATCGACGATGATTTTTACGTCCGGTCAGACCGCAGTCGCCTTGCAGGCCGCCGATAACGAAGCGGCCGGTCGGGTTGATCAGGTATTTGGTTTCGGCAGTCAGCATTTCGGGCGGCAGAACAGGCTTGATAATCTGCTCGATCACGGCTTTGCTCAGTTCTTCATGGCTGATGGCAGGGGTCGTGCTGGGTGGACAGGACGACGGTGTCGATGCGTTTTACTTTGCCGGTTTCGCTGTCGTAAACCACGGTCAGCTGCGCTTTGCGTCGGGACGCAGCCACGGCAGGCGGCCGTCTTTGCGCAATTCGCTTTGACGCTGCATCAGGCGGTGGCTGTAATAGATGGCAAACGGCATCAGGGTCGGGGTTTCGTCGCAGGCGTAGCCGAACATCAGACCTTGGTCGCCCGCGCCTTGGTTCAGGTCGATGCCTTCGCCTTCGTTCACGCCTTGGGCGATGTCGGGGATTGCTGGTCGTAGTACACGCCGACCGCGCAGCCGTTGGCGTCAAAGCCCAGCTCGGACGAGTTGTAGCCGATGCGTTTGATGGTTTCGCGTGCGACCTTGATGCTGAGTCCACATGGGCGGTGGTGGCGATTTCGCCCGCCAACACGCACAAACCGGTGTTTACCAGAGTTTCCGCCGCGACGCGCGCGCATGGGGTCTTGCGCCAAAAACCGCATCCAAAAATCGCATCGGACACTTGGTCGGCTACTTTGTCCGGATGGCCTTCGGAAACCGATTCGAAGTAAACAGATATTCGCTCATTTTCAATATTTTTCCTTCAAAACAAGCCGTCTGCTTTCAGACGACCTGTTGTTTCATCATATATCCCACAACGGAAATCATAACAAAGAAATTTCCACCTGCGCTCCATCCAAATGATAAATATTCCTACTTGGATAAAACGGTTCGGAATCCTGCCCGTACAGAACATACGGGCAAAAATTTCCCGCATCAAGCGGGGGATTTGAATGCCCTCTCGACCATCATCGGCTTTGCAGCCGTCCACCTTACCTTTCCGTCTGAAAAGCAGGTTGGCATGGAATTCCCAACTCTTAATGCAGCGCGGATGTTAGCAGAAAAGCCCTTCCCCGCAAGCCGCGCGCCCTTGCGTTTTACGTTACAATACGTCGTCTGAAAACACCGAATATCCCTATCATGCACCTGCCCTCCGCCATTCCCGCCCTTGCCGCCGCCCTCGCCCTTACCCTGCCCCTGGGCGCGTGCGGCAAAAACATCCGAACAAACCGTGCTTCAGGGCGAAACGATGGGTACGACCTATACCGTCAAATACCTTTTCAGACGACCTTCCCTAACCCGCCCGCGCCTGAAGCCGTAAAAAGCAGATTGACGGTGCGCTCGAAGAAGTCAACCGCCAAATGTCCACCTACCGCGAAGACTCCGAAATCAGCCGCTTCAACCAAATGCGCGAAACCCGCAAACCCATGCCCGTTTCCGCCGATTTCGCCGCCGTTACCGCCGAAGCCTTACGCCTCAACCGCCTCACACAAGGCGCACTCGACGTAACCGTCAGCCCGCTCGTCAACCTTTGGGGCTTCGGACCGAACAAAGAAATCACCCGAGAACCCACCCAAGCCGAAATCGACCAAGCCGCCGCCCAAACCGGTACGGACAAAATCATCCTCACGCAAAACGGCAAACAAGCTACGCTCGCCAAAACCCGGCCTGAAGCCTATCTCGACCTTTCCTCCATCGCCAAAGGCTTCGGCGTGGACAAAGTGGCAGGCGAACTTGAAAAACTAGCATCCAAAACTACCTTGTCGAAATCGGCGGCGAATTGCACGGCAAAGCCCGCAACGCCCAAGACGAACCTTGGCGCATCGGCATCGAACAGCCCAACATCGTCCAAGGCGGCAACACCCAAATCGTCGTCCCCTCGACAACCGCTCCTCGCCACTTCTGGCGACTACCGCATTTTTCACGTTGACCCGCAAGGCAGGCGGCTGTCCCACATCATCGATCCCAAAAACCCGCCGCCCGCTTTCGCACCGCCTCGCCTCCATCAGCGTCGTCGCCGACAACGCCACCACCGCAGACAGCCTGTCCACCGGACTTTTTCGTACTCAGCGAAACCGAAGCCCTCAAACTTGCCGAACAGCAAAACCTCGCCGTTTTCCTGATTATCCGCGACCAAAACAGCTACCATACCGAAAATGTCCGGCGCGTTTAAAAACTACTCCATTAATACCCGCACACCCATATCCATCCCACAGGAACACCATCATGAAAAACCCTACTCCTCGCCTTCGGCCTCTTCCTCCTCGTCATTCTCGGCATGGCGGTCGGCTACATTTTCTCCAAGCGCACCATCAAAGGCAGTTGCGGCGGCATCTCTTCGCTGGGCATGAAAAAAGTCTGCGACTGCGACACCCCGTGCGACACGCTGCAAAAGAAACTGGACGAACAGAAACAGCAGGAAAGCAAAGGCATTACCGTCGATCACTGATTCTCGCCCGAATCAGGGTTCAGCCTTGCTTTGAACTTGGCAACACAAAAGGTCGTCTGAAACCGCATATTGCAGTTTGAACTAGCTCAAATCTTGGACACTCATAAAAGCCTATTCAGGCGCTCTGTGCAAGCTGGGTTCTGTATGCGACAGGACTCAGCTTTTTCAATTTCAAACTGCAACGCTCCCGGTTGTAGTAATCCATATAGTCATCTATCTGCTTCATCAATTCATCTACCGTCAATTCACCCTGCGTTATAGAAAACACTCCGTCTTCAACACCGCAAAGAAGCTCTCCATCGGCGCATTGTCCCAACAGTTCGCCTTTCGCGACATGCTTTGAACCATGGAATGCTCTGCAAGCAATTCCTATACCCGCCGTACGGTACAGCACACCTTGGTCAGAATGCAGCATCGTTCCTTTATCAGTCAGACGGGGTGCGGCTTTTTCGAGCATTTCCTTCGCCCATTTCGCTGTCGGCTCTGCGGCTCATGGCGTAGGCGACGATCTCGCGGTTGAACAAGTCCAAGATTGGCGAGAGGTACAGTTTGCCGTCCTTCCTTTGAGTTCGGTAACGTCGGTCAGCCATTTTTCGTTGGGCTTTTCGGGCTTTGAACCGGCGTTTGAGGAGGTGTTCCGATATTTCGCCCATGGCGGGATGGCGGTAGGCTTTTTCGCCCGTATGAGGGCTTTCAGTTCAATTGCTTCATCAACCGCGCCACTTTTTTGCGGTTCCAATCTAATGCTGCGGCAATGCGCCTTTGTCCGTAGCGTCCCTTTATGCCGCCGGTAGGTTTTCGACAAGGAGGGCTTTGTCGGCTTCGTCGGGATTGGGCCGGTCTTGGTGATGGTAGTAAAAGCTGCTTTTGGGCAGGTTTGCGATGTGCAGCAGGTATTTGAGCGGGTGTTGCGCCCTCAGTGTTTGGACGGTTTGGCTTTGTCCTTTTCGGTCCGCTTTGGGCTGAGGGGCTTTTAACTCCTTTTAGGTAGGCAACCTCTGCGCGCATAGCTACAACTCTTCGATAAGCTCTGCCTGTGTTTTTCTTGGTCGGGTTTATCTGCGATGAAGGGGTTTTTGCGGTGTTCGGTCATGGTTTTGGATTGGGGATGTTCGAGTGCGCCGATACCGCCTTCTTGATAGGCGCGTATCCATCGTCTCAGGTGGGTTCGGGAAATGCCGTAGTGGTCTGCGGTACGCTGTTGGCTGCGTATATGCAGGTAGTGGAGTACGGCTTGGTATTTGAAGTGTAATGTATATTTGCTCATAAAAAAACTGCACCTTGTGAGTTGGAGGGATGTCCAACTTTTTGGGGGTGCAGTTCAAACCTGAAATCCGTTTTTCAGACGACCTTTTGCTCCTCCTCACAACCTCGTTACGCTCAACACGCCTTTGACGTCGCCGAGGCTGGCGAGGACGCGAGGGAGGTCGTTGACTTGTTTTGACCTCGAGCGTGAACCTCATGCTGGCTTCCAAAGTCGCGGGACTGGGTTTGCACGGCGGTAACGTTAAGTTTATGGCGGGCAAGTGCGTCGGATACGTCGCGCAAAAGCCCTGAGCGGTCTTGGGCGCAGATTTCGACATCGACGGCGAACACTTGTCCTTCCTGCAACGCCGCCCAGCTTGCGTCCAGCACTTTTTCAGGCGCTTGTTCGGCGAGGTGTTGGAAAGAGGGGCAGGTTTTTTCGGTGTACCGAAATGCCGCGTTCGCGGGTAACGAAGCCGACAATATCGTCGGGCGGCGCGGGTTTGCAGCATTTGGCAAGCGTGGTCATCAGCCGTCTTCGCCATCGATGAGCACACCTGTTTTGCCGCCTTTTTGATTTTTGGACTGTTTGACGATGGTGGTTTCGCTGACGGGCACGGGCGGCGGTTCGTTCAGCGTGCCGCAGGCTTTCTGGATGGCGCGGTTGGAAATCTCGCCCCTGTCCGACGGCGGTATATAGGTCGTCGAGTTTTTATAGCCGAGGTTTTTCGGCAAGCTCTTGCAGGTTGGGTTTGGGCGTGAGTTTGGCAAGCTGTTTGTCGAGTTGGACGCGGCCTTCTTCGCGCACGGTGTCAGCGTTTTGCTGGCGGATGTGAAGCGCGGATTTTGCTGATTGCCTTGCTGGTTGACCCAGCCTTCGTAGAGCCAGTTGACGGAAGGATGCCCTTCTTTGGCAGTAATGATTTCGACGCGCTGTCCGTTTTCGAGCGGGGTGGACAGCGGCACGATTTGCCCTTCGACTTTCGCGCCGCGGCAGCGGTCGCCGATGCTGCTGTGCAGGGCGTAGGCGAAGTCGATGGGGGTCGCGCCTGTGGGCAGGGAGAGGACTTTGCCGTGCGGGGTCAGGACGTAAATCGTGTCGTTGAAAAGCTCGGTTTTGAAGGCGGCGGCGAGGTCTTCCTTGCCGCTTTCCGCCATGTTTTCGCGCCAGTCCAAGAGTTGGCGCAACCAGGCGATTTTTTGTTCGTAGGCGGAATCGCCCTTGCCGCCCTCTTTGTAACGCCAGTGCGCGGCGACACCGAATTCGTTGAATTGGTGCATATCGAAGGTGCGGATTTGCACTTCCACGCCTTTGTCTTCCGGGCCGACGATGACGGTGTGCAAACTTTTATAGCCGTTGCCTTTGGGGTTGGCGATGTAGTCGTCGAACTCGCCGGAGATGGGCTGCCAGAGGCTGTGGACGATACCCAGCGTGGTGTAGCACTCGGGGACGGTATCGACCAGAATCCGCACGGCGCGGATGTCGAACAGCCCGTCGAAGCTGAGTTTTTCTTCACCATGTAAATGGAGTAGATGTGTTTCGGGCGGCCGGCGACTTCAAAGTGAACGTTGTATTTTTGAGTTCGCCGCGCAGGATGTTGAGGAAGTTTTCGATGTATTCGAGGGCGTTCGGTGCGTTTTTCGTCCAAAAGCAGCGCGATTTCGCGGTATTTTTCGGGTTCTTGGTGGCGGAAGCCGAGGTCTTCGAGCTGCCATTTGAGCTGCCACACGCCCAAACGGTTGGCGAGCGGGCGAAAATGTCGAGGGTTTCTTTGGCGACGGCGCGTTTTTCAGGGCTGTCAGGAACCTCGCTGAGGAACTGCATGGTGCGGGTGCGCATGGCGAGTTTGATCAACACGACGCGGATGTCAGTTACCATCGCCAGCAGCATTTTACGCATGGTTTCGGCTTGCTGGGCGCGCTCTTCGGAAGTGGCGAGGCTGTCCACCCGGGCGAAGTGGGTGAGTTTCTGCACTTCGTCCACACCTTTGACCAGCTCGGCGACGGTGCTGTTACAGCGTTCGGAAACCAAGAGGTTCAATCGGGAACGTAGCGTCCGATGTCGGCAAGCAGGGGTTGCGGCGACGGCATCGGAGAGCAGGTCGAGTTCGTTGACCATCTGCGCCGCGCCGAGCAAATGGTCGAGCAGCGGTTCGCCATACGGCGTGGCGGCATCGGCGGGATAGTGTTCCTTTGCCAACGACCATGCGGCGCCGATGAGGTTTTTATCGTTGTCCGGCAGCGCGGCGCAGTAGCTGTCGAACCATTCGCGCAATTCTTGCGGAGTCGCGCTTTGCGTGTCTTGAATCGGGCTGGTGGCGGTCATGATGGTGTCTTTTCGTTTCGATAAAAACAGGGTTTATTGTAACAGGTTGCCAAAAGGGATTTTGCGGGCTGTTTTGCGGGATATTGTCTGTAAGCGGGTTGTTTCAGACGACCTTAAATGATATGGTTCGTCCGTTTGATGAACATGAAAAGAGTATCCGATGAAGCTGTATATTTACGACCATTGCCCGTTTTGCGTGCGTGCGCGGATGGCGGCGGGGCTGTTTGGCGCGGACGTTGAAGAGGTCGTGCTGGCAAACGACGACGAGGCAACACCGATCGGCATGATCGGCGCGAAACAAGTGCCCATCCTACAAAAAGAAGACGGTTCGTTTATGGGCGAGAGTTTGGACGTTGTCCGCTATCTTGACCGCGAGGGTCGTCTGAAAGATGAAACCCGCCCGAAATCCAGGCATGGTTGGACAAAGTGGGCGAATACAACCTGAAACTCGTCCAGCCGCGCGTGATCAAACTCGAGCTGCCCGAATTTGAAACGCCGGAAGCGGTAAAATATTTCACGGACAAAAAGAGAAAAAGCATCAGCAGCTTCGCCGCCAATTTGGAAAAACCGGTCAGTATGTGCAACGGCTGAACGAGGGATTTGTCGGAACTGGAAACGCTGATGGCCGAAGGCGGCGCAGGTTTGAACGGCGAAATCGGCATGGAAGACATATTGGTGTTCCCGATATTGCGCAACCTGACCGTCGTGCGCGGTGTCGAGTGGCCGCAAAGATTATGGACTACCTGCTGCGCAGGCGAAGCATCGGGTGTGCCGCTGTATTTCGACCGCGCCTTGTAATAACCGAATCCGCCGGATAAAACAAACGGAAAGGTCGTCTGAAAACAGTTTTCAGACGACCTTTCCGTTCTGCCCCTACCTTCCGGGGTGAATGGAATCAGGCGGAACAAGCATGGCGAAAATTGTTGATGTATGACCCCGAACAGATCGGGTGATACATCAATAATTCCTAGCTGTGCTTATTGTGCAGCAGGTGCAGAAGCAGCAGCTGCGGCTGCGCCTTCAGCGGCGCTGCGTTGGTAGCCTTTGTCTTTCATACAGGGCATCGAACACGGCGCGGTCTTGGTTTTGCACCGGAAGCTTGTTGACATTGAGCGATTGCTCTTCAACGCTTACGCTAGGGGGTTTTTAGCTTCTTCAGTAGTTTTGCTGCTAGAGCAGGCACCCAGCATCAGGCTTGCAGCGGCAACGGCGATCAATAAAGTTTTTCATGTCGTATATTCCTATTGTGATTGATGGTTTACAGCGCAAATTTGCGTCTGTCCCAAAACAGAGTCTCATCAGTACGATTTAGTTTCATTTTACATATGAAAGGTTTTGATAGTTTGAACTATGACGGTAAATGCCGTCAGGAAATGATAAGCGGTTTCAAAAATTTAAGAGACATAAACGCCGCTGGCATGGCAATGTAAAAATCTCCTTTCCACTCCGGCAGCACCGCCCAATCCCAACGCCCCGACCCCTGCCGTTGGGCGGCGCAAAGGGTTTTATGGCATAATCGCGCTTACCTTTCCATACCGCAGAGACCACATCCCCACTTCTGCGGTTTGCCGTAAACCGGCCGCACACTTTGCCGGCGGCATCCTACCGAACACACAATCAAAAACATCCTCCCGTTTCAGACGACCCCATGCGGCATTCCGCATCCCGTCGGACAGAAAGATACCGCCATGAATCCATTCGCCTCACTCGGGCTTGGCAGCGAAAATCGTTTCGCGCTGACCGAACAAGGTTACGAAAACCCGACGCCCATCAAGCCGCCGCCATTCCCCAAAGCACTCGCCGGCCACGACTTGCTCGCCGCCGCCCAAACCGGCACAGGCAAAACCGCCGCCTTTATGCTGCCCAGCCTGGAACGCTCTCAAACGCTACGCCACTTCCAGTACCTCGCCCGCGATGCACCCCGTGCGTATGCTCGTATTGACCCCGACGCGCGAACTTGCCGACCAAATCGACCAAAACGTGCGGGGTTACATCAAAAATCTGCCGTTGCGGCACACCGTCCTTTTTCGGCGGCGTCAACATGGACAAACAAACCTCCGACCTGCGCGCCGGCTGCGAAATCGTCGTCGCCACCGTCGGCAGGCTGCTTGACCACGTCAAACAGAAAAACATCAATTTAAACAAAGTCGAAATCGTCGTTCTCGACGAAGCCGACCGTATGCTGGATATGGGTTTCATCGACGACATCCGCAAAATCATGCAGATGCTGCCCAAGCCACGCCAAACCCTGCTCTTTTCCGCAACCTTTTGCCCCGCCCATCCGCAAACTTGCCAAAGATTTCATGAACGCGCCCGAAATCGTCGAAGTCGCCGCGCAAAACACCACCAGCGCCAATGTCGAGCAGCACATCATCAGCCGTTGACGCGCTCAAAAACGCAACCTCTTAGAGCGGCTGATTGTCGATTTGCAGATGAACCAAGTCATCGTATTCTGCAAAAACCAAACAAAGCGTCGACCAAGTCACCCGCGACCTCGTGCGCCGCAACCTTGCCGCCCAATCCATCCACGGCGACAAGTCCCAGCAAAAGCCGCCTCGAAACCCTCAACGCCTTCAAAGAAGGGCAGCCTGCGCGTCCTCGTCGCCACCGACGTTGCCGCACGCGGACTGGACATCGCCGAGCTGCCCTTCGTCATCAACTACGAACTGCCGACCCAGCCCTGAAGACTACGTCCACCGCATCGGGCGCACCGGCAGGGCAGGCGCGGACGGTGTCGCCATTTCCCTGATGGACAAAACCGAACAGAAAAATGTTTGAAGCCATCAAGGAGCTGACCGGCAACGACTTGGCAGTCGAACGCATCGAAGGTTTCGAGCCGAACTGGTGGGGAAGTGACGCCGACAGCGATGCCGCCGCAGACACCCTAAGCCGCCCCAACCCGCAGCCGCGGCAGCGACAGAAACCGTTCCGAACGGAACAACCGCAGCGAACGCAATGAACGTAACGAGCGCGGCGACAAATCCCAAAAAGCCGACAAAACCGATCTCGGCGCAGCCTGCGGCACCATCGCCGGACGCAGTCGCCGCAGCCGCAGGGAACGCCAACCCTGCGCCCTGCTGCAACCCGAATTACGGCGCAAAATAAAGCCGGCTCCCATAAAACCCGAAAGGTCGTCTGAAAAAGATTTCAGACGACCTTTTGTCATGCTGATCCGTTATTTTTGCTTACGCAGTTGCGGGTGGTTTTTCAGATTGTCCAAAGGATGTCAATTACGCGCGGTGCGGTTTGGGCAAGATCGAAATTTTTACCGGACGCGAGCCAGCGCCAAATCAAACCGTCCAGCGTCGATTTGATGAAGATGACCGCCATGTCGGTATCCAAATCTTCGGATAAGGCATGTTGGGCGATGGATTTGGTCAGAACTTCGGTAATTTTTTTCGCGCCAAATGGATTGATGTTTATGCGCGATGTCGATGACCGCGGCGTTCTGATCGGTGTGTTCGCATTTTAAAAAAACAGGATGCTGTGGAATTTATAGTGGATGTCGTTGGTTTGCAGACGCGTGAAAAAGTGCGATCAGGGTGCGGCGGAAAAAGCGGCCACTCTTGTTCATCGCTATCAGCTGCGTCCTGATGCATACAGTTTTCGATGTCGTCGCAAATGCGTTGGAAGAGGGCGTCGAACAAGTCTTCTTTGTTTTTTTGAAATGCCAGTACAACGCGCCGCGCGTGACGCCGGCGGCTTGGGCGATTTCGTTGAGGGAAGTGCGCGCGATGCCTTTTTGGTGGAAGGTTTCCAGCGCGGCGAGCATGAGATGTTCTTTTGGTTTTAAGAGCTTCGGTTTTGGTTTTCCGCATGATGCCTGTTTCAAGTTAAGTGGAATGTTGGGGATTATAAAAATACTTTGTATCCATGCAAGCATGTATGTATAATGACGCCTGTAATTGAGATTGGCTCTCAAAGTATAAAACTCTTTTTCAGACGACCTGCTTCAGATATTGAAGCAGGCGATTGTTGTTTTCGGAACCAAAAATCGGCTACGATGACAAAGCTATAGTGAAACCTCATAACAATTATCTAGATAGGAAAAATAATGACTTTTTATGTTTCTAAGGTGAAACGCATGACGGCAATCGCTGCCGCTATTGCGCTGGCTCTTTCAGCGTGCGGCAAAGGTGGTGATACGGCGAAAGGTGAAGCAGGGCAGCAGGCGGCGGCACAGCAAACTCCCGCTCCTGTGGTCGGTGTCGTTACCGTCCATCCTGAAACTAGTCGCGCTGACGACCGAGCTGCCGGGACGTTTGGAGTCGCTGCGTACCGCGGATGTCCGCGCGCAAGTCGGCGGTATCATCCAAAAACGCCTGTTTCCAAGAGGGCAGCTATGTCCGCGCCGGGACAGCCGCTTTACCAAATCGATAGTTCCACCTATGAAGCAAATCTGGAAAGCTCGCGCGCCCAGTTGGCAAGCGCGCAGGCAACTCTTGCTAAAGCCAATGCCGACTTGGCGCGTTACAAACCGCTGGTTGCCGCCGATGCCATCAGCAAACAGGACTACGATGCGGCGGTAACGGCGAAACGTTCAGCCGAAGCAAGCGTTAAAAGCGGCTCAGGCGGCGATCAAATCTGCCGGTATCAATTTGAACAGGGCGCGCATTACCGCGCCGATTTCGGGTTTCATCGGTCAGTCTAAAGTATCCGAGGGTACGCTGCTGAGCGCGGGCGATACGACCGTTCTGGCGACCATCCGCCAAACCAATCCTATGTATGTGAACATCACTCAATCTGCGACCGAAGTGATGAAGCTGCGCCAACAGGTTGCCGAAGGTAAGCTGTCGGGCGTGGACGGCGCGATTGAAGTGGGCATCAAGTTCGACAACGGCGAAGTTTATCCGTACAAAAGGGCCGTTTGTTGTTCTCCGATCCGTCTGTTAACGAAACGACTGGACAAATCACGCTGCGCGTCGGTGCCGAACGACAAAAATATCCTGATGCCGGGTCTCTATGTGCGCGTCCTGATGGAGCAGGTTGCTGTTGCTAATGCCTTTGTCGTGCCGCAGCAGAGCGGTAACGCGCGGTACGAAAGATACTGTAACGATTGTGAACGCCAAAGGCGAAATGGAGTCGCGCGAGGTAACAGTCGCCCAGCAGCAGGGAACCAATTGGATTATCACTGCGGGTCTGAACGATGGCGACAAAGTCGTTGTGGACGGTACCAGCATCGCCGGCATGATGGGTGCGAAAAAGGTATACGCCCTAAAGAATGGATGCCTGCCGGAAAATGCGGCGATCTGCTGCCGCGCCGAAAGCTGCTTCCGAAGCGAAAAAGACGTTCAGACGACCTCTGAAGCCAAAACCGGCATCTGCAGCTAAATAAGGAAGGCATCCATGGCTAAGTTTTTTTATTGACCGCCCCATTTTTGCATGGGTGATTGCGATTTTTATCATCGCAGCGGGTATTTTCGGCATTCAAAAACTGCCGATTTCCCAATATCCGTCCGTTGCTGCACCGACCATTACTTTTGCGCTACTTATCCGGGCGCTTCTGCTCAGGTAATGGAAGACAGCGTACTGGCCGTTATCGAACGTAATATGTACGGTGTGGAAGGTTTGGACTATATGACGACTTCTGCCAATTCCAGCGGCAGCGGCAGCGTCAGTCTGACGTTTACACCGGAAACCGATGAAGATTTGGCGCAGGTGGACGTGCAGAACAAATTGTCGGAAGTGTTGTCCACATTGCCGTCTACCGTACAGCAATATGGTGTAACCGTATCTAAAGCGCGTTCCAACTTCTTGCAAGTGGTCATGCTTTCTTCTGAAAAGCAATCCATTGAGGAAATGAACGATTACGCCCAGCGCAATATCATTCCTGAACTGCAGCGTATCGACGGGGTAGGGCAGGTACAATTGTTTGGTGCGCAACGCGCCATGCGTATTTGGGTTGACCCGAAAAAACTGCAAAACTACAACCTGTCTTTTGCAACGGTAACCAACGCACTGGCTACTCAAAATATTCAAATTTCTGCAGGCTCTATCGGCTCTTTGCCGGCGGCTGCAGGTCAGACCATTTCAGCAACCGTGACAGCGCAAGGTCAGCTGAGCACTGCTGAAGAGTTTGGCAACATCATTTTGGTATCCAATACCGATGGTTCTAATGTCTATCTGAAAGACGTTGCCAAAAGTCAGCTTGGGTATGCAGGACTATTCTACTTCTACACGTTTGAACGGCGTGAATACCACCGGTATGGCAGTGATGCTGTCCAACAGCGGTAACGCTTTGGCAACGGCGACTGCCGTGAAAGAAAAAATGGCGGTTTTGCAGAAGTATTTTCCAGACGGCATGAGCTGGAAAGTTCCTTACGATACTTCCAAATTTGTGGAAATTTCGATTGAGAAAAGTGATCCATACGCTTTTTGGAAGCCATCGTATTGGTATTCTTAGTGATGTATCTCTTCCTGCAAAACATCCGCTATACGCTGATTCCGACCATTGTTGTGCCGATTTCCCTGTTGGGCGGTTTTGCCTTTATCTCATATATGGGTATGTCGATTAACGTATTGACCATGTTTGCGATGGTATTGGTAATCGGTATTGTGGTCGATGATGCGATTGTGGTCGTTGAAAACGTTGAGCGTATTATGGCGAGCGAAGGTCTGTCGCCCTAAGGCTGCAACCAAAAAAAGCGATGGGTCAGATTTCCGGCGCGGTTATCGGTATTACTGCCGTGTTGATGTCCGTATTTGTGCCGCTGGCAATGTTTAGCGGTGCAACCGGTAACATTTACAAACAGTTTGCCCTGACCATGGTGGCATCGATCGGCTTCTCCGCATTCCTTGCTTTGACGCTGACTCCGGCATTGTGTGCCACCATGCTCAAGCCGATTCAGAATGGTCATCACGAAGAGAAAAAAGGTTTCTTCGGTTGGTTTAACAAGAAATTCGACAACTGGACACACGGCTACGAAGGCTGGGTAGCCAAAGTCTTGCGCAAGACTTTGCGCATGATGGTTGTCTATATCGGTTTGACTGTTGTGGGCGTATTCCTGTTTATGCGTCTGCCGACTTCCTTCTTGCCGACTGAAGACCAAGGTAACTTGATGTTGAGCGTACAGCTGCCTGCCGGCGCGACCAAAGAGCGTACCGATGCAACTTTGGCTCAAATCACTCAACTGGCGAAATCTGTACCTGAGATCGAGAACATTGTTACCGTTTCCGGCTTTAGTTTTAGCGGTTCCGGCCAAAACATGGCTTTGGGCTTTGTCATTCTGAAAGACTGGAGCGAACGTACTGCTCCGGGCAGCGATGCGACTTCTATTTCCGGTAAGTTGACCGGCATGATGATGGCTACGCTGAAAGACGGTTTCGGTTTGGCGATTGTGCCTCCTGCCATTATGGAATTGGGTACAGGCTCCGGCTTGACGATTTACCCTGCAAGACCGTAACAACAGCGGCCATGCCGCATTGTTGGCCAAAGCGCAATGAGTTGATTGACAAAATGCGCAAAAAGCGGTTTGTTTAACCCAGAGTACCGTTCGTGCGAGCGGTTTGGAAGATGCGCCGCAGTTGAAAATCGACATCGACCGCTCTGCCGCAGCTGCACAAGGTATTTCGTTCTCTGACATCCGTACTGCTTTGGCTTCTGCTTTGGGTTCGTCTTATGTAAACGACTTCCCGAATCAAGGCCGTCTGCAACGCGTGATGGTACAAGCTGATGCGAGTGCCCGTATGCAGCCTGCCGATATTCTGAACCTGACTGTACCGAATAAATCCGGCGTTGCCGTACCGCTTTCTACCATTGCTACTGTTTCTTGGGAAAACGGTATGGGAACAAAAGCGTCCGCTTCAATGGTTATCCGGCAATGGAGCTTTCCGGCTCGCCTGTTAATGGCGTGTCTTCCGGTCAAGCCATGGCTGCGGTACAGCAAATGGTTGATGATATGGGTGGCGGTTACAGCCTGGAATGGGGCGGCCAGTCTCGTGAAGAGGCCAAAGGCAGCTCGCAAACTGTCGTGTTGTATGCATTGGCCGCTGCCGCTATATTCTTGGTATTGGCTGCTTTGTACGAAAGCTGGTCTATCCCGTTGGCGGTTATCCTTGTGATTCCGTTGGGCTTGATTGGCGCGGCATTGGGCGTGACCGGCCGCAACATGTTTGAAGCGCTGCTGGGCAGTATTCCGGCATACGCCAACGATATCTACTTCCAAGTCGGTTTCGTTACGGTGATGGGTTTGAGTGCGAAAAACGCGATTTTGATTATCGAGTTTGCCAAAGACCTGCAAGCGCAAGGTAAGAGCGCGATTGAAGCTGCGCTTGCCGCCGCACACTTGCGTTTCCGTCCGATTATCATGACTTCGTTTGCCTTCATCTTGGGCGTGGTACCGCTTTATGTTGCCAGCGGTGCCAGCTCCGCCAGCCAACGTGCGATTGGTACGACCGTGGTCTGGGGTATGTTGATCGGTACGATTCTGTCTGTGTTCCTTGTGCCTTTGTTCTATGTGGTTGTGCGCAAATTCTTTAAAGAAACCGCACACGAGCATGAGATGGCCGCCAAACACGCCGCTGAAGCCGGCATGATTGAAGACGGTAAACACGATTCAGACAAGCACTAAAGCAAAGGCCGTCTGAAAAATTTTCAGACGGCCTCAAAAATACTAAAGGATTCTAAAATGAAGAAGATTACATTCAAAACCTGTACTGACCGCCGTTGCCGCCGCCGTGGCTTTGTCGGCCTGTACCATGATGCCGAAATATGAGCAGCCTCAAGTTGCCGTTGCCGATACGTTTAAATACGACACTGTTGACGACGGTATCCGTGCCGCCGAATTGGGTTGGCAAGATTACTTTGCCGATCCTCGCCTTCACCGCCTGATCGACATCGCATTGGAACGCAATACCGATTTGCGTACAGCCGCGCTGAATGCGGAAATCTACCGCAAGCAATACATGATTGCGCGTAATGATTGTTGCCAACCGTCAATGCCAGCGGTACAGGGTTCGCGTCAAAGGCGGTTTGAGTGGCGGCAGCGTTAGCAGCCAATACAGCGTGGGTTTGGGCGCAGCCTCTTATGAGCTTGACCTCTTCGGCCGTGTCCGCAGCACCAGCGAAGCCGCGTTGCAAGGTTATTTTCAATGTGGCCGCAAACCGCGATGCCGCCCATCTGACCCTGATTTCTACCGTTGCCAAAGCCTACTTTAACGAACGCTACGCGGAAGAAAGCCATGGCATTGGCACAACGCGTATTACAAACCCGTGAAGCGACTTACAAGCTCTCGCAATTACGCCATAAAGGCCGGCGTGATTTTCCGCCGTTGATTTGCACCAACAGGAAGCGCTGATTGAATCGGCCAAAGCCGATTACGCATCTGCGGTAAAAAACCGCGAACAAGCGCGAAATTCCTTGGCTATGTTGATTAATCAACCTTTGCCTGAAGACTTGCCTGCCGGTTTGCCTTTGAACAAACAGTTCAAAATGACCAAACTGCCTGCCGGTTTGAGTTCCGACATGTTGCTCAACCGTCCGGATATCCGTGCGGCCGAACACGCGCTCAAACAAGCCAATGCCAATATCGGTGCGGCACGTGCGGCGTTTTTCCACGCATCAGCCTGACCGGTTCTGTCGGTACCGCTTCCGGCGAGTTGAGCGGCCTGTTTAAGAGCGGCACGGGTATTTGGGCGTTTTGCACCATCCATCACTCTGCCTATCTTTGATTGGGGCACAAACAAAGCCAATCTTGACGTAGCCAAACTGCGCCAACAGGCACAAATCGTTGCCTATGAAGCCGCTGTTCAATCCGCATTCAAAGACGTTTCCAATGCGTTGGTTGCACGCGAACAGCTGGATAAAAGCTATGCCGCTTTGAGCAAACAAAGCCGTGCCTACAACGACAGCCCTGCGCCTCATCAGCCTGCGCTACAAACATGGCGTATCCAGTGCATTGATTTGCTGGATGCCGAGCGCAGCAGTTACGGCGCAGAAACTGCTCTTTGGCTAATCAGCTGACCCGTTTGGAAAACCTTGCCGACCTTATAAAGCACTTGGCGGCGGTTTGAAACGCGAAACCGTTAGCCAACCTGCCACGCAGCAATAAGACTGTTCGAAATAAGCGGCATTAAAAACGTCGTCTGAAAACCGGATATCCAGTTTTCAGACGACGTTTTCTATTTTTGAGCATGGATACAATATGGATGGACTGGGCTGAGCAGGCAGGTATCTAGGAGTTTGAGCTTACGGCAATTTTTAAGTATGACTGACAATCTGAGGTCAGGATTCCTGTTTGTGCAGAATAAATATGATTAGGTATTTCCTATTACGATTCACGATATAAAAGGTCGTCTGAAACTTCAGACGACCTTTTGCTGTTTGATTATACGGTTAGCTGCCCATCAATTTTAAACGCTGACTCGGAGTAACGGTTCAGGTATTTTTATTCCAGCGGATATCGTTGACATCTACGTTAAAGCGGTTGGCAATCGTATTGAGTGTATCGCCTCTACGGACTGTATGAAACATTTTGAATGTTGTTTTTACGGGTTTTGACCGAGCCGCGCTAACGCGTAACAGCTGACCCTTGCGGATGTTGCTGCCTTTGATATTGTTAGCCACAATCAAATCGGCAACGCTTTAAGTTGTAGCGTTTAGAGATATTGAACAAAAGTATCTCCATCAGTCACGCGGTGCATACCTGCCATAGTTGTCAGCTGTGCAGATGATTGATTATTTGCTCTTGCCAGTCGTGCTTCAGTACGGCTTTGATGCTTAGCAATATTTTCGGCAATGCGTTCGCTGCGTGCTTTGGCTGCATCAACTTCTTGATGAAGCGTATCGATATTTTTGAGCAACAGTGGTTTGATCCTCTTCTGCTTTTTGCAGACGTGAATCAGCATTGGCAAAGCAATGCCATCATTTGGTCAGGTTCTTCGACTGTCGAAGGAGTGGAAGGGCAGCTGATTTTTGCGGATGCCACGACCTGCGGCTCTGTTAAGGTGAAGGCAGGTTGTGCAAGCTCGGCTGCCGCAATGACAGTTGTGTCCACAGCAGTTTTTGCTTCCGTGGATTGTACGGTTTGAACGCGTTCTACACGGGGTTGGGCGGTTGTAACGGTATCGACGGTAATAGGGGGTAGTTGCAGCTTTGGTATTAGTAACAAAAATCAAAGCTGCTGGAGCTTGTTCTTGTGCAATCAGTATTGGCAGGGGATGACGACTGTTTTGACTGTATCGGTCTTGAGTTTTGCCGTTTGAATCGGAGCCATTGTCGGCATATTCGAACGAGTAGGTATCCGGAGTATTGTCAGTATCAATGAAATTAATCATATCCTGTTTGGTCGCAGTATTGTTTTGCGCAACCAAAATAGTACGTCCTTCAGACAGCGAATTGCCGTTTAAGCCGTTCAGGCGTTTGATTTTCGGCAACGCTCATCCCAGCTTTCTGTCGCAATCTTGTTCCAGATTGGTATTGCGGAGCTGATGTATAGGCATTGAAAGAGAGCGTGTCTCGGGGTTTGCATTGCGGTAATTTTTCGAATGCGGATACGGCGGAAACGGGTAGCAATAATTTGCGGTTGTTTTTCGGGATGAAGACAGGTGCGTTGAAGGCAGGGTTCAATGTCAGCAGCTCGCTCTCGCTGATATTGGCAAGGCGGGCGATGGTGCTGTTGTCGATGGGTTTGTCAATACTGACTGTTTGGAAATAAAGGCTGATTAGTGATTTCGCTGATATTCATGCCGAAAGTCTGGGGGCTAGCGACGATATTGCGGACAGCCAGCAATTTTGGAACATAGTTGCGTGTTTCGTTCGGCATGCCAGGTTTTTCGTAAGTCGGCTCCAAGCCTTGTGCGCGGGCACGGTTGACGGCGCGGCCTCATTGCCTTCGCCCCAGTTGTATGCAGCCAATGCCAAAGACCAGTCGTTAAACGGCCCGTGCAGATATTGCGGGTAGTTCAGCGCGGCGTCGGTCGCGGCGTATACGTCGTGGCGGCCGTCATACAAAAGGTGTTTTTCCAAGCCGAAATGACGGCCGGTTGCCGGCATGAACTGCCACAGGCCGGATGCGCCGACGTGGGATTTGGCTTTGGTGACAGATGCGCTTTCAATGAAGGGAAGGAGTGCGATTTCAGCGGGCATATTGCGTTTTTAACTTCGGTTGCAATATGGTACATATAAGGTTTGCTACGCGTGATGGTTGCGGTCGAAATAGGCACCGTTTGCAGCGAAATTTGCTTTCGTGGCGGCAGATACAGCTCGGAATTGACCGCTCATGCGGAAGTCTTTTTCAACAAAGCCCACAGGCTGCCGGAACCGAAAGTCTTGGCTTTGGCTTGGTCGGAAGGGCAGAATTGAGCCGCATCATTGCCATACCTGTTTGGTTGGGAGTGGCGTTTTGTGCGGCAGCCGCGCCGGAAACAGCGGATAAACCGGACAGTGTCAGGGCGATGGTTTTCAGTTTTTGCCATAGTAGTCAATTATCAATATATATTATTCAGTCTCCGCGATGTTACATGTCTGATTCATGTGAACGTCAAGGATATGAGGGTAATTTACATATGACCGGGGCTTAATGATAAAATTTGTCGCGAAAAATACGGCGGTTTGCGTATATATGCCGTTAAAAATCAAATTAAACAAAAAGAACATGCTATAAAAGAACATCCTATGATTTCCAAAAATTCCTCCTGCTCGATTTTCGACCGCGCCCATCTGCTCCATCCTATACGTCCATGACCGATCCCGTTGCCTGTATCCGGTTCGCCGTGCGGCGGCGTGCATATCGAATTGGCGGACGGAACGCGGCTGATTGACGGGATGTCGTCTTGGTGGTGTGCGATACACGGCTACAATCATCCCTGTTTTTGAATCAGGCGGTTGAGCGCAGATTAAACAGATGTCGCATGTGATGTTCGGCGGTTTGACACATGAGCCGGCGGTGGAGCTAGGGCAGAGTTGTTGGTCGGGATTTTGCCGCAGGGGCTGAACCGTATTTTTATGCGGATTCGGGTTCGGTTTCGGTGGAAGTTGCGTTGAAAAATGGCGGTGCAATACCAGCAGGCGCGGGGTTTGACCGCGAAGCAGAATATTGCGACGGTGCGGCGCGGGTATCACGGCGATACTTGGAACGCGATGTCCGTCTGCGATCCGGAAACGGGGATGCACCATATTTTTCGGCAGCGCTCTGCCGCAGCGTTATTTTGTCGATAATCCGAAAAAGCCGTTTCGACGATGAATGGGACAGGGCGGATTTGCAGCCTGTCCGCGCCTTTGTTTGAAGCGCATCATGCGGATATCGCCGCCTTTATTTTGGAACCGGTCGTGCAGGGGGCGGGCGGTATGTATTTTTCATCATCCGCAGTATCTTCGCGGATTGCGCGATTTGTGCGACGAATTTGACATCATGTTGATTTTTGACGAAATCGCCACCGGATTCGGGCGCACGGGCAAGATGTTTGCCTGCGAACACGCGAATGTCGTGCCGGATATTGTGTATCGGCAAGGGCTTGAGCGGCGGCTATGATGACGCTGGCGGCGGCAATCACTTCACAAAAGTCGCGAAACGATTTCGCGCGGCGAAGCGGGCGTGTTCATGCACGGACCAGACCTTTATGGCGAACCCGCTGGCGTGTGCCGTTGCCTGCGCTTCGGTCAAGCTGCTTTTTATCCCAAGATTGGCAGGCAAATATCCGCCGCATCGAAAGCATCCTGAAGGTCGTCTGAAAACCGCATGGGATATTCGCGGCGTGAAAGACGTGCGCGTTTTAGGGTGCCATCAGGGAGTGATCGAGTTGAAAAAGGCGTGGATATGGCGCGTTTTCAAGCGGACTGCGTGGCGCAGGGCATTTGGGTGCGCCCATTCGGCAGGGCTGGTGTACCTCATGCCACCTTACATTATTTCAGACGACCTCTGACCGAACTTGCCGACAAAACCATACAAATCTTGAAGGAACACAGTAAATGAAAGGCGTTTACTTCGTCAGCGGCATAGACACGGACATCGGCAAAACCGTCGCCACCGGTGTGTTGGCAAAACAATTGTTGCAGCAAGGGTAAAGCGTGATCACGCAAAAGCCCGTGCAAACCGGTTGCCAAAAACATCGCCGACGACATCGCCAGTCCACCGCAACATCATGGGCATCTCCATGCGGGAAGCCGACAAACAGCGGCTGACCATGCCCGAAATCTTCAGCTATCCCGCCTCGCCCACTCGCCGCCGCCCGTCTGGACGGCAGGGTTTTGGACTTGGACAAAATCCGCACCGCCACGCAAGAATTGGCGGCGCAATACGAAAATCGTGTTGGTCGAAGGCGCGGGCGGATTGATGGTTCCACTGACGGAAAACCTGTGACCATTGATTATATTCAGCAACAGGATTATCCCGTCATTCTCGTTACCAGCGGGCGGCTCAGCAGCATCAACCACACCCTGCTCAGCCTCGCCGCGCTCAAACAATACGGCATCAGCCTGCACAGCCTGATTTTTCAACCACATCCACGACAGCCGCGACGAACACATCGCCCAAGACAGTTTGGCGTATCTGAAGGGTCGTCTGAAAACAGAGTTCCCCGATGCGGGGTGGATGGAGTTGGATAAGGTAGAGACGGATGAAAGGTCGTCTGAAAACGATTAAAACATGAAACCCATCAATCTAAACCTCATGAATCCTCCTTTGAATTGGCAAGACACACTTCCCCTCGAGCTGCCGCAAGGCTGGAACGAACGCGCCGCCGCCTTGTGCCAGACGCAATCGCTGACCGCCGCTTTTACGCGCCTTGGGCGGCAGTTTTACGGTAAAGTGCTGTATGTGGGCGAGTTGGACGGGCAGGGTAATTCGTTTGCCGAAAAACCATGCCGAAACCGCCGCCCCGCAATTTGTCCGCGATGTTTTGCTGCGTTTGGACGGCGTTCCCGTCGTACAGGCGCGCAGCGCGTGCAGCCTGCAATCGCAAGCCTGGCGCGGCGTGTTGGATTGCGGCACGCAGCCTTTGGGCGAGCGGCTGTTTGACGGCACGCTGCCCCTGAAGCGTTCGGCGTTCGAGTTTTGTCTGATGGAAAACGCAGGCGGTCAGGATGATTTCAGACGACCTGTCGCCGCCCGCAGGTCTTATTTTGATTGGGATGGCGAGGGTGTTGGAACTGACGGAATATTTTTGCCGGGGTTGGCGCGGATTATGCGCTAAACGTCGCAGCAATATAAGGAAAGGTCGTCTGAAACGGTTTTCAGACGACCTTTTAATCTATTACAGTTTCGCGAATGCTCGCGCGTTTCGTGGAACACAATATCCGGCCAGCGTTCTTGCGTGAGTCCCAAATTCACGCGGTTGGGGGCGAGGTAGAGCGAGGTTGCCACCTGCGTCGATGGCGAGGTTGCCCGCATTGGCTTTTTCAAACTCTGCCAGCTTTTTCTTGTCGTCGCACGATACCCAGCGTGCCGACCAGATGGATGCGCTGTCGAACACGGCTTCTACGCCGTATTCGTTGGCGAGGCGCGAGGTAACGACTTCAAACTGCAACACGCCGACTGCGCCCAAAATCAAATCTGCGCCGCTCATCGGTTTGAAGACTTGTACCGCGCCTTCTTCGCCAAGCTGTTGCAAGCCTTTTTGCAGTTGCTTGATTTTCAGCGGGTTTTTGATGCGGACGCTGCGGAACAGTTCGGGCGCGAAGAAGGGATGCCGGTGAACGCCAGTTGTTCGCCTTCGAGAAGCTGTCGCCGATTTGGATGTTGCCGTGGTTCAGGGATGCCGATGATGTCGCCCGCGTAGGCTTCTTCCACCAGCTCGCGGTCGTGCGACATGAACGTAACCACGCTGGAGGCGGCGATTTCACGGTTGATGCGCAGGTGTTTTCATCTTCATGCCGCGCTCGAATTTGCCGGAGCAGACGCGCAAAAAGGCGATGCGGTCGCGGTGTTTCGAGGTCCATATTGGCTTGGATTTTAAAGATAAATCCGGAGAACTTCGGCTCGTCCGGCTCGACCATGCGTACGGTCGCGTCGCGCGGTTTCGGCGCGGGCGCCCAGTCAATCAATGAATTGAGGATTTCCTGAATACCGAAGTTGTTAATCGCCGAGCCGAAGAACACGGGCGTGAGTTCGCCAGCGAGAAATTCGTCGAGATTGAACTCGTTGGAAGCCGCCTGCACCAATTCGATTTCGTCGCGCAACTGCTGGATTTCCAATGGAAAGCGTTGTTTCCAATTCAGGATTGTTGATGCCTTTGATGATGTCGAACTCGTGCGGCAGACGTTCGCCGCCCGCTTCAAAGAGATAGATTTCGTCGTTCAGGATGTGGTACACGCCTTTGAAGTTTTTGCCCATGCCGATCGGCCAAGTGACGGGCGCGCAGCGGATTTTTAAAATATTTTCCACTTCGTCCAGCAATTCCAAAGAATCTCGCACTTCGCGGTCGTATTTGTTCATGAATGTCGCAATCGGCGTATTGCGCAGGCGGCAGACGTTCAAGAGTTTGATGGTTTGCGCTTCCACGCCTTTTGCCGCGTCGATGACCATCAACGCGCTGTCCACGGCGGTTAAAACGCGGTAGGTGTCTTCGGAGAAGTCTTGGTGTCCAGCGTATCCAAGAGGTTGACGGTGTGGTCTTTGTAGTCGAACTCGCATCACGCTGGATGCCACGGAAATGCCGCGCTGCTTCTCGATTTCCATCCAGTCGGAGGTGGCGGGATGCGCGGTTTTTCTGCTTTTACCGTACCCGCGCTCTGAATCGCGCCTGAAAACAACAACAGTTTTTCGGTCAGCGTGGTTTTACCCGCGTCGAGGGTGGGAGATGATGGCAAACGCTGCGGCGGCGCGCACGGTTGAGGATTTCTTGGGACATGGGCTTTCTTTAAAGGTTCAGGCCGCTTTTTCCGACGGCCTGAGAAAGGATTGAGATGGCGGGGATTGTACAAAAACGTTAATCAGTTCAATGATTGAGGGATAAAAGGTCGTCTGAAAAACTTTTTCAGACGACCTTCTCTGATCGGCATCTTGTTTATTCGGTAATTTCTTCGACTATGGGGCTGGCACCGTCACGTGGGCATGGGTAGGGGGCAGCAGGTTGTTGAGGGTTAGGGCGGCGGGGTTCAGGGTAGGGTAGCCGCCAAAAGGTTACGGTGTAGCCGCCGTTGGCAGTGCTGTGGATTTTGGCATGCACCCAGCGGGAAAGGTGCTTTTATTGGTAATGTGTCCGAAGGAAGCCTGTCAGGACAGGGGACTTTGGCGGTGCGTGAGACGTGGTTGACGACAGCGGAGAAGTCGTAGCTTGAGTCAGTACACATCGCGGATGGTGCCCATACGGAAGTCGCCGAAGATGATGGCGCGTTGTTTTTGCAGGATGCCTGCAAGATAAAGCGTGTTCAACATGCGTTCGATGCGGTAGGGGTTGTTCGCTGACGTCTTCGACGAACAGGATGCCGCCGGATGTCGGGCATATAGGGCGAGCCTGCGAGGGAGGCTAGGACGCTGAGGTTGCCGCCCACAAAGTGCCCTCGACGTTGACGTTGGCGCGTTGGATGGTGGGAACGTCGATAATGTTGACGTTGTTGGTGGTGCCGCGGATGAACGAATCCATGGTGAAGACGCTGGGTTCGGGTTTGCCGAATTCGCTGTAAACCATAAGTGGCGAAACTTGCCATATTGCCTTTAGCGAGCAGGGCGAGTTGGACGGCGCAAACGTCGCTGAAGCCGAAGAACAAAGTACCGCGTTCGCGCATTCTGGCGCCGAGTGAGGCGAAAGTCGATTTGCGGCAGGGATACGTGCCGCACCATAGCCGCCGCGCAAAGCCCATGAGGACTTTAGGGGTTTCAACGCGCCGGTGGCGACGTCTTGAAGTCGGCGGCACGTTGGGCGTCGGAGCCGGCGAAGCGTTGATAGCGTCGGCTGCCTGCTTGTTGGTTGGTTACGGTAAAACCTGCGTTATAGAGGCGGGGTCCAGCCTCGTGTTGACGCGGTTGGGGTCTTCAGCAAAGCCGGAAGGGGGCGACGACGCGGAGGAGGTTGTCGCCGGAACGTGAGGGATGGCTGGTTTTGGGCTGCAGGGTTAGGGCTTTCGCTGTGCTGCCGGTTTGAGTAGACGGGGTAACGGTCGTGCCGGTGCCGCAGGCTTGCAACAGTCCGGCTCCGGCTGCGGCGGAGCAGGCGCGGAGGAAATGGCGGCGGGAGGTTTGCCAAGTCATATGGTTTCCTTTGGTTGGGTTTCAGACGACCTTTTTCGGCAGGGGGCGTCTGAAAAATCGGTTGATATGCGGTATCCGATACGCCTATTGAGGGTCGTCTGAACGTTACGCCAGCAGGGCTTTGACTTGTTCCGTCCAGTGGTCCGGCAGGGTCATGCCGTGTTCGCGGACGGGGCTGCCCAAATCAGGGCGGGAAAGTTGGCATCGTTTTCAAAGCGGGCGATGACGTGCCAATGCAGATGGGGGACGACGTTGCCCAAGCTGGCAAGGTTGATTTTGGCGGGATGGAACACTTGGCGCATGGCGGCTTCGACTTTATACACCATTTCCATGATTTCGGCACGTTCGGCGGTTGAAAGGTCGGTCATCTCGGCGATGTGGTCGTTCCAGATGACGCGGCAGAATGCCGGGGCTGCGGCTTCGTTGTGGACGGCGATGACGCGCAGGTTTAGCGTTTGCGCAAAATATCTTCGTTGTCGGCAGTGCAGATGGGGGCAGGTCATCGGGGTTTTCTCGTTTGGATATGAGGGACGGTTTTGTCAGAAATGAGAAAGGTCGTCTGAAAAACTTACATTGTTTTCAGACGACCTTCGATGATCTATTTTCACGCATCAGCTCAAAGAAATCATCGTTGTTTTTTTGGAATCTTTGGGTTTGCCCACCAAAAATTCAGTAGCTTCAATCTCGTCCATCGGATGCAGGAATTTGCGCAAGAGCCACATGCGCTGCAACTGGTCGTTCGGTACCAGCAGCTCTTCGCGGCGCGTGCCGGATTTGTTGATGTTGATGGCGGGGAACAGGCGTTTTTCCGCCATGCGGCGGTCGAGGTGCAGCTCCATATTGCCTGTGCCTTTAAATTCTTCATAAATCACATCATCCATGCGGCTGCCGGTTTCTACCAGCGGTCGCAATAATAGTGAAGCGAGCCGCCTTCTTCTACATTGCGCGCTGCGCCGAAGAAGCGTTTGGGGCGGTGGAGGGCATTGGCATCTACGCCGCCGGTCAGGATTTTGCCGGAAGTGGGTACAACGGTATTGTAAGCGCGGGCGAGACGGGTAATCGAGTCAAAGCAGGATGACCACGTCTTTTGTGTTCGACCATGCGCTTGGCTTTTTCAATCACCATTTCCGCCACTTGGACATGACGTTGCGCTGGTTCGTCGAAGGTGGAGAAACGACTTCGCCGCGCACGGAACGGCTCATTTCCGTAACCTCTTCAGGGCGTTCGTCAATCAACAGAGACGATGAGTTCGACATCGGGATAGTTGGCGGTAATCGCGTGGGCGATGTTTTGCAGCATCACGGTCTTACCGGTTTTCGGCGGTGCAACCAAAAGGGCGCGCTGTCCGCGACCGATGGGGAGACCAGATCAATGGCGCGGCCAGTAAGGTTTTCTTCGGCTTTAATGTCGCGCTCGAGTTTGAAATTGCTTGGTGAGGGAAAAAGCGGGGTGAGGTTTTTCGAAAAGGATTTTGTGCTTTGCAGACTTCGGGATGATCGCCGTTGATGCTGTCGAGGCGGACGAGTGCAAAATAACGTTCGTTGTCTTTGGGTACGCGTACGCTACCTTCGATGGTGTCGCCCGTATGCAGGGTTGAAGCGGCGGATTTGCGTGGGTGAGACGTAGATGTCGTCAGGGGACCTGCGAGGTAGGAGGTGTCTGCGCTGCGTAAAAAGCCGAAGCCGTCGGGCAGGATTTCGAGCGTGCCGGAACAGGTGAAGCTTTCGCCCTGCTTCATCATTTGTCGGACAATGGCGAATACGAGGTCTTGTTTGCGGAAACGGTTGGCGTTTTCAATGCCGTGTTCTTCTGCCATTTCCAAGAGTTTGGAAATGTGTAGGGTTTGTAGTTCTGAAACGTGCATGATTTTTGACAGTTGTATTGGAAAAGAATGGAATTCGGAAGACAGAGGTCGTCTGAAAAGAATGGTGTACGGAATGTACGGTGATTTTTGAGAAACCTGAATTGTAGGCAGTCGGAGGCGGGGTGTCAAATTTAGGCAGGGGCAAAGTTTGTATGGCATAGGTTTTGTTGCATGGCCGGCAACATTGAATTGAAAAAGTCGTCTGAAATAGGTTTCAGACGACTTTTAGGAGAAACAACGATCTTCTACTGAAAGATTAGTATTTGTTCAGACGACCTTGGGGGAAAATACTGCGATAGGCGGTGTATATGCCGATCATTGCTACAGGGTAGAGAACCAGGTAAGTAATCAATAAGAAGATGAAGAACAAAAATAAGGAAAAGGTCGGAGAGCGCGGTTGATTGCTGTATTGATGCTTCTGTTGCAAATGCGGAAATCATGACTATCATAAATATGAACCAAAACGCGATACCGATACCCAGCCAAATTAAGCCGTATACCAGCAGGGCTGGGATATTGCGGCGGCAGGCATTGAAGCTGGCCTTAATAGCGGCAACAGGGTTCATATCCTCCAACATGACAAAGGCGGGAGCCAGCCAAAACATCATGGAGTAAATGGCGATAATAACCAACAGGATAATAAATAAAAATCGGAAAGGCTGGCATAAAGTCTGCCCTTAAGAAATTTCCGTTGGCGAATATGCTGAAAGGAATAACAACGGCCAAAAGCTAAAAAGCAGGCATACGACGATACTCAGCAGTAAAAGAATCAGGAATGCTCCGCTTTTTAATCGAAAATCCGGCAAACAGAGAGCCGAAGTTGAAATTCTTACCTTGCGCGGTTTGGGCTGCAAAGCAGCACGATGCCACCGAGGAAACAAAAGCCTACCCAATAGAAAAACAGATTGAAGAGCAATTCTCGGATTATTATGGTTGAGGTGAATCATTGAGATTATTGAAATCAGCGGGCGGGCTTTCAATGCCTAGCAAAACCGAATAGAAAACCTACCGCGATAGGGAATAAGGCTGATTAAAAATAATTGCGCCCATCCATTTGAATTTGTTTTTTTACTGAAAATACGCCATGAGTCGGTAAACCAGCTTACCCCTTCGCCTGCGCGTAGACGTTTGGGTTCGTTGACGGAGTTTTTGAGGGAGTGATAGGGTGCTGGGAAAGGTTGCAGTGTTTCCATAAAAATAATTTCAAGTTTGCAGATGAGAAAGGCTATCATTATATCATAAGTGTATATGGTTATTTGTTGAGAGTTTGACAAAGGTCGTCTGAAAATTTTTCAGACGACCTTTGTGTTAGCATGAGAGCAGTTTATAGCGTACCAAGATAAATTGCCAGATGGGTTATTGGGCGATATGTTTCGAAATCTATCGGCAGACGGTTTTCTGTTTTGGGAAGGATACGCTTAAAAGAAACGTTGGCGGCTTGCTGTCTGTCAGCTGAACCAAAAGCGGAAAACCAAATAAAAACCAATGCCAACACGCCCGCCCAAACGATCAGCATAAATCCTGCAACGGCCTGCCCTAATCGGTAAACAGGATTTTACGTTCGTCTTCAGGCAGGGAAGGTTGGGTGTTTTGTAGGTTCGGTCATGTTGTCGGCTCCGTCGGTAATCGGATAAAAGGCGTAAGGTTACAGCCGTGGTGGGGAAAAGATTCAAGTTTGCTGCATTTTTACAGTGAGACCTTTTGCAAAAATAGTCTGTTAACAAAATTTGACGCATAAAAATGTGCTAAAAATTTTTCAATTGGCTAAAACCTTTCTGATATTGAGAAAAAGTAGAAGAAATCAGGGAGGTTTCTCATTTTGAAAATGGTATTGAGCATAAAAATTTAATAACTCATGTTATTGCAAAGGTCTCACGGTAGGTTTCTTTAAGAAGCCTGTTGCCGTCATGGCGGGCTGTTCCGCTATAATCCTTGTTTTCCGAATATCTTTCTTTAAAGAGAGGGATATGAAAATCCGTACCAAAATCTGCGGTATCGCGCCCCGAGGATGCCTGCCGCCGCCGAAGCGGGCGCGGATGCCGTCGGGCTGGTGTTTTACTCGAAAAAGCAAACGCGCGGTAATGGCGGCGCAGGCGAGAAATCGCGGCGGTGCTGCCGCCATTTGTGTCGGTGGTCGCGCTGTTTGTGAACGAGCAGTCGGACGTTATCCGCGAAATCCTGCACACGTGCCGATAGACGTGATTCAGTTTCACGGCGACGAAGACGATGATTTCTGCCGTCAGTTTGACCGGCCGTATCTCAAAGCCGTGCGCGTGCAGTCCGCCGCCGATATTCAGACGGCCTGCGCCAAGTTCCCAACGCGCGCGCTGTTGTTCGACGCTTACCATCCGACCGAATACGGCGGTACGGGGCAGAGCTTCGATTGGACGATGCTGTCGGAAGATTTGGGCAAACCGTGGATATCTCGCCGGAGGCTGACGCCCGAAAATGTCGCCGCAGCGGTGAACCAGCGGCGCGGCGGCGGTGGACGTATCCGGCGGCGTGGAAAGCTCGGCAGGGGATTAAAGACAAGGAAAAATAGCGGCGTTTGTAGCGGCTGCAAAGGTCGTCTGAAACTGGAAATCTGATTTTTCAGACGGCCTTTGTTGATAAAGCGAATGAGATGGAGCGTTATTCTGTACATTTGAAACTGCTGGGGATGGCGGTGTTGTGGGGTGCGTCTTGGCCGATGGGGGCGGATGCTGGGGCAGTCGCTGCCGCCGTTGACGGGCAGGGCGCTTCGGTTTGTACTGGCTTCGTTTTTGTTGTTGGGCTGGTTGTTTGCGCGCAGCAGGTTTGCAGACTTTTGCAGCTTTTGTCGGCGCGGCAATGGCTGGGCTTGACGGTGGCTGCTTCCGTCGGGGTGTGCGGCTATGCGGTGTTTTTATGCTGGGTTTGCAAGCGATGCCGGCGGGTAAAGGCGGCGGTAGTCGTGGCGGTGAATCCCGTGCTGACGCTGCTGCTGGCGGCTTGGCTTTTCGGCGAACGTTTAAATGCGAAGATTTTGGCGGGTATGCTGCTGGCGGTCAGCGGTGCCATTGTGGCGGTCACGCAAGGGGCAGCCGTTGGCGGTATTGTCGGGCGGCATCAAGGCGGGGGAGTGGCTGATTTTCGGCTGTGTGGTCTGTTGGGCGGCTTATACTTTTTAATCGGTCGCGCGGTTTTGCGCGGGATAGACGCGCTGACGGTAACGGCGGCAACTTCGTTCATCGGCGCGCTGATGTTGTCGGTGGTGGCGTTGTGGACGGACGGGCTGCCGTTTGAGGCAATAGCAGTGATGGATGCACGCGGTTGGACGGCATTGGCGTGGCTGGTCATCGGCGCGACGGTATTGGCCTACGCGTGGTATTTCGAAGGCGTGAAGACTTTGGGTGCAGGCAGCGCGGCGGCATATATTACGTTCGTGCCGATTTTCGGCATGCTCAGCTCGGCGTGGGTTTTGGGCGAACCTTTGCATATTTCGCTGGTTGCGGGCTGCGCGGCAGCGGTCGGCGGCATGACGCTGATGCGGTACGGGCAGAAGGTCGTCTGAAAAAGGCGGCAACCGGCTGCTTTGTGTTCAATATTTTTATCAGGAAATCATGATGTCCGCTCCGCTGAAATCGAAACCCACCCTTTCCCGCCTTTAGCTGCCGCCGCGAGGCAACGGTAATGATGATGGGGACGTTTCCGCCCAAGGAAGACAAACGCGCGATGCAGTTTCATTATCCGAATTTCCAAAACGATATGTGGCGCGTCTACGGGCTGGTGTTTTTTAATGATGCGGCGCATTTCCAAAGGTCGTCTGAAAAAGCGTTTGACGCGGAGAAAAATCAAAGGCGTTTTTGCGTGAACGAAAGGGGATTGCTCTCCTGCCCGACCGTGTTAAAGGCGGTGCGGGAACACGGCAATGCTTCGGATAAATTTTTGCAGGTGGTCGAAACCGTCGATTTGGCGGCGGTGTTGGCGCAGATGCCCGACTGCCGCCATATCTGCACCACCGGCGGCAAAAGCGACGGAAATCCTGCTCGATATTCAGGGCGGCGGCATCAAAATGCCGAAAAACAGGTGAAACCGTGCCGTTTCCGTTTGCCGGACGGGACTTTGACCCTAACCCGCCTGCCGTCCACTTCACGCGCTTATCCTTTGAGTTTGGCGAAAAAGGCGGCGGCGTATCGGGCGTTTTTCGAAATGGCGGGTTTGGTATAAAGGTACTTATACTGTATTTACATCCTGCCTGTGCAAGGATGAGTTGCCGTGGGATGTACATACTTGGAGGTTTTTAAAGATACGGATGTTTGAGAAACAGTTTCTTAAATTCAAACATGGCTTCCCGCCTGTGCGGGAATGACGGCAGAGCAGAGGGTGCCTTATTATTAAAGGTCAAATGAACCGTTATAGTGGATTAACTTTAAACCAGTACGGCGTTGCCTCGCCTTAGCTCAAAGAACGATTCTCTAAGGTGCTGAAGCACCAAGTGAATCAGTTCCGTACTATCTGTACTGTCTGCGGCTTCGTCGCCTTGTCCTGATTTAAATTTAATCCAATATATCTGTATTAACGCGGCGGTATTCGGTAAAAGGTCGTCTGAAAACCAATCTGGGTTTTCAGACGACCTTTTGTCCTGATGGGGCTGTCTTTATTTGTTGGCGTTCAGATAAAGATTGATCAGGCGGGTGGTGGAGCTGTCGTGTTTTTGTACGCCGGTTTCGCCGGTCGGCTCGGCGAGGATGGTTTTGGCGAGCTGTTTGCCGAGTTCGACGCCCCATTGGTCGAAGCTGTTGATGCCCCAGATGATGCCTTGGACGAAGGTTTTGTGTTCGTACATGGCGATCAGGCTGCCCATGTTGCGGGGGTTGATTTTGTCCATGAGGATGAGGTTGGTCGGGCGGTTGCCTGAGAAGGTTTTGTGCGGAACCAGCTCTTCGATGCGCTCTGCTTCCATGCCTGGGCCTTTGAGTTCGGCGCGGACTTCGTCGGGGTTTTGCCGCGCATGAAGGCTTCGGCTTGGGCGAAGACGTTGGCGAGCAGGATTTCGTGGTGGCCGCGCAGGTTGCTGCGTTTTTCAAGCGAGGCGATGAGGGTCGATCGAGGGTAATGTGGGTGCCTTGGTGCAGTAGTTGGAAGAAGGCGTGCTGACCGTTGATGCCGGTTTCGCCCCAAATAATCGGGGAGGTTTCGTAGCCGACTGCTTTTGCCGTCGAGGGTAACTGTTTGCCGTTGCTCTCCATGTCGAGCTGCTGGATGAATTTGGGCAGGGCGGTGGAGGTGTTGGTCGTAGGCGCGATGACGTGGCTGCCGCCGCCGTAGTAGTTGATGTACCAGATGCCGATGAGGGCGAGGATGACGGGCATGTTGCGCTCAAGCGGGGTGTTGATGAAGTGTTGAGTCCATCAGGTGCGCGCCGTTGAGCATTTCGATGAAGTTTTCTTCGCCCAAATAGAGCATGATGGGCAGGCCGATGGCCGACCAGAGGCTGTATCGTCCGCCGACCCAGTCCCAGAAATTCGAAACATATTGGCGGTGTCGATGCCGAATTCGGCAACGGCTTTTCTGGTTGGTGGAGACGGCGACGAAGTGTTTGGCGACGGCGGCTTCGTCGCCTGCATGGTCAAGGAACCATTTGCGCGCAGTCAGGGCGTTGGTGAGGGGTTTCTTGGGTGGTGAAGGTTTTGGAGGCGATGATGAAGAGGGTGGTCTCGGGGTGGACTTTGGACAGTACGTCGCGCAGTTGGGAGCCGTCCACGTTGGAGACGAAGTGCATGTTGAGGCGGGGGTGTCCGAAGGGTTTTGAGCGCGGTACACATCATCAGCGGACTGAGGGTCGGAGCCGCCGATGCCGATGTTGACGATGTCGGGCGATGACTTGGTTGGTGTAGCCCTAACCAGCTGCCGCTGCGGACTTCGTGTGCGAATTCGCCCATGCGTTGGAGGACGTGGTTGACTTTGGGCATGACGTCTTCGCCGTCAACGACGATGGGGGAGTTGGTGCGGTTGCGTAGGGCGACGTGGAGGACGGCGCGGTTTTCGGTGGTGTTGATTTTTTTCGCCGCGGAACATCTGCTGCATGCGTTCGGGTACGCCGGCTTCACGGGCAAGCTCGAACAACAGTGCCATGGTTTCGTCGTTGATGCGGTTTTTGGAGTAATCCAGCGTCAGTCCGCCGACTTGCAGCCAGTAGCGTTCGGCACGCTGCGGGTCTTGATCGAACATTTCGCGCATGTGTTGTTCTTTGGTTTTCGTCAAAATGTATCCATAATTTTGACCAAGCCGGTAAGTCGTGAAGGTGTTTTCATCGGATGCTCCTGAGGTTGGACGGTTTTGTGGGAAAAACGGCCGCGAGGTCGTCTGAAACAGGGAACGGGTGGGTTTCCGTTTTTAGGGTTGGGTGTGAATGCGGGGTGTCTGCCGTTATTTGGGTTGGGTGTCAACATTGAGGAAAAACGGCGGCACTGATTTTTGGCCGGTATTTTCAGACGACCTTGGGATATGTCAGGTCGTCTGAAAATGTATAGTGGCTAACTTTAAACCAGTACGGCGTTGCCTCGCCTTGTCGTACTATCTGTACTGTCTGCGGCTTCGTCGCCTTGTCCTGATTTAAATTTAATCCACTATATTGTTTTAGTCTTTTGTCGTAATCGATGTGTTTGTTGTGTATGCTTTTTGCTTTGCTTTTTGCAGTTGCAGGCTGGCGGCATCGCCCAGGGCGCAGGGCGAGTCCGATGGCGAGGATGTCGATGACGGCGAGTTGCAGCAGGCGGGACACCATGGGGGTGTAGAGTTCGGCGTTTTCCTGTGTGGCGATGCTCAATACGCAGTCGGCAAGCTGTGCCAGCAGGGGAGTCGTTGCGGGTCAGGGCGATGACGGATGCGCCGTTTTTCTTTGGCGATGCTGACGGCGTCTAAAAGCTCGATGGACGAGCCGGTGTTGGAAATGGCGACGACGACGTCTTGGTCGGACAGGACGGAGGCTGCCATCAGTTGGGTGTGGGTATCGACGTAGGCGACGGTGGAAATGCCGAAGCGGAAGAATTTGTGTTGCGCATCTTGGGCGACGATGCCGGAGTTGCCGACGCCGTAGAACTCGACACGGCGCGCGTGCATCAGGGTGGCGATGGCGTTTTCCAGTTCGGATTCTTTCAGGAAGCGGCGTTCGCCCAAAAATGGAGGCGGCGGCGTTGCCCAATACTTTCTTTCGACAACGATGCTCATGTCGTCGTCGGCGTTGAGCTCTTCATGGACGTAGGGGCATACCTTCGTGGCCTATGCTGGCGGACAGGGGCGAGTTTGAACTCGGGCAGTCCTTTGTAGCCCAGGCTGCGGCAAAAACGGATGACGGTCGGCTGGCTGACGGATGCGCGCTCGGCGATTTCGGCGACGGCGGCATGGACAAACCATTTGGGTTCCGCCAAGGCGCATTCGGCGACTTTGCGTTCCGCGCCCGACAGGTTTGACAGTGATTCGCTGATTTTTGCTTAACATAAATATGCCCTTTCGGTGTGTGCCGCCCTTGTCGGGGGCGGCTTGTGTGATTAAACGTTTTTTTCAAGTGGTTGTCGAGTGCCGCCGCTGCGCCGCGATGCCCGGAAATTCGCTTAAGACGACATAGACGGGAATCGCGGCGAGATAGGCTTCGAAACGGCCTTTGTTTTCAAAGCGGCTGCGGAAAGGAGAGGTTTTAAAATATTCCAAAACGCGGGGATGATGCCGCCGCACAAATACACGCCGCCGCGCCGCCCAGCGTCAGGGCGAGGTTGGAGGCGACCGTGCCGAGCATGGCGCAGAAGATGTCCAAAGTCTGACGGCAGAGCAGGGGACGTGCCGCTTAAAGGCTTTTTCGCGATTTCGGACGGTTTGAGGCGGTAGTTTTCAGTTTGTCGCGTTTGGCGAGTGCTTCGTAAATCAGGCTCAAACCTGCGCCGCTGAGGAAGCGTTCGGCGGAAACATGGCCGTATTTGTTTTTGCATACTGCCAAATCAAAACTTCCATGTCGTCAAACGGCGGGAAGCTGGAATGACCGCCTTCGCCGGCAAGCGCGACCCAGCCTGCGGGGCTGTGCACCAGTCCGCTCACGCCCAAACCGGTTCCCGGCCCGATGACGGCTTTGGGGGCGAAATTCGATGGGTTTATGCCCGCCTACCTGCATCAGGTCTTTGCTTGAAGTCTGCGTTACCGCCAATGCCTGCGCAGTAAAGTCGTTCAAGAGGATGAGGGTGTCCAGCTCCAATGCCTGACGGGTGGTTTCGATGGAAAACGCCCAATGGTGGTTGGTCATTTGCACCCAGTCGCCCAAAATCGGGTTGGCGATGGCGAAGGCGGCGTGCCGGACTTCGGCTCCGCCTGCCTGTTCCAAATAGGCTTTGGCGGCATCGACGATGGTGTCGTAGTCTTTGCACGGCAAGACTTGGGCTTTTCAATCTGATGCGGGGCGGTTTCGAGCGCGAAGCGGGCGTTGGTGCCGCCGATATCGGCGACCAGGCGCGGATAGTTTTTGCCGACGGGTTGTTGAATATCAGTTTGAGTAGAAGACATGGCAGTTCACTCCTTGATGGTTCAATACCAGGCTGGTCGGATATTCCAAATCGGCGCGCGCGGCGGCTTTGTCGAAAACGGCTTTTTCTCCGCACCCTGAATCGCCAAAAAGACGTTTTTCCGTTTTGGCGATGGCGCCAAGTCATGCTGACGCGCTCGTGCGGCGCGGTAACGGGCGTGGTGTGGATGAGGGTCGGGTCGTCTGATTCGTTGATGGCTGTCTTCAGCTGCGGCGCTTGCGGGAAGAGGGAGGCGGTATGTCCGTCGCCGCCCATGCCCAAAATCAGTACGTCAGGTTGTTTGTAATGTTTCAGCGCGTAGGCAACGACGCTGTCGGGTTGTAATTCAGTTTCAGTTTTGCCCGCTTCGACAACGGGAATCCAGGTTGCTGCGGCGGCTTTGTTTTGCAGCAGGTATTCGTGCGCCAAGGCGGTATTGCTGTCGGCGTGGGTCGTCGGCACGATGCGCTCGTCAAGCAAAAGTGATACCGACTTTTGCCAGTCCAAATCTTTTTTGCGACAGGGCTTGGAAGAAGGGAATCGGCGAGCGGCCGCCGAAACCGCCAACACTGCGCTGCCTTTGTTATCCAGCGCGGTTTTGCAGCGCGGCGGCGACTGCGTCCGCCAAAGCCTCTGAAGCGGCTGCTGCGTTTTCGTATTCATGCCAAACGAACATAAAAGTGTCCTTTCTCTGTTTTCAGACGACCTTTGTTAGGAAGGGGCAGGGGTCGTCTGAAAGGCAGTGTTTGTGAGCGGGAAAGTAAGTGAGAGCCTGTGTCGTCGATGGTGGCGTGAAGGTTGACGGGAAACGCCTAATCCGCCGCCTTATGGTTTTAAGACGACCTTTTTGAACCGAGAACGCTTCAAGCAAAGGTCGTCTGAAAAGGCTTTACTGGTCTTCGTGCCACTTATGTCCGTCGCGCGCCAACAGTTCGCGGGCGGCTTCCGACCCCCATGAATGCGCGTCGCAGCCGTGCGGCGGGGTGGTGTTGCTTGCCCAGTTTGTCCAAAAATCGGCATCACATATTCCCAAGCGGCTTCGAGTTCGTCGCGGCGGTTGAAGAGGGCGAGTTTGCCGTTGATGACGTCCAGCAGCAGGCGTTCGTAAGCTTCGGCGCGGCGGCCTTCGAGGGCTTTTTCCAAGTCGGTTGCCAGCGGCACGATTTCGACTTTGTTGCCTGCGCCCGGCGCTTTCATCTGCGTATAGAGGCGTACGGATTCGGTCGGCTGCAATTCGATAACCAAACGGTTTGGGCGCGGCTTGGCTGTTTTCAAAAATATGGTTTTGCAGCGGACGGAAGTTCAATACGATTTCCGCCACTTTGCCCGCCATGCGTTTGCCGGTGCGCAGATAGAAGGGAACGCCTTTCCAGCGGTCGTTTTCGATTTCGGCTTTGATGGCGACGTAGGTTTCAGTGAAGCTGTCTTGCGGAACGTTGATTTCTTGCAGATAGCCGTTCATGCCTTTGGCGGCGGTGTATTGTCCGCGCACGACGTTTTCGTTGACGGATTCGATGGTCAGCGGTTTCAAATGATTTGATGACTTTGACTTTTTCATCGCGTACCGCGTCGGCATCCAGCTGGCGGGTGCTTCCATCGCAGTCATGCACAGCATTTGCATCAGGTGGTTTTGCACCATGTCGCGCAGTGCGCCGGTAATGTCGTAGAACTCGCCGCGCTCTTCCACGCCGAGCTGTTCGGCGATGGTCAGTTGTACGCTTTCGATGTATTTGTTGTTCCACAACGGCTCGAACATCACGCTGGCAAAACGCAGCGCCAGCAGGTTTTTGCAGGCTTTTCTTTGCCTAAGTAGTGGTCGATGCGGTAGATTTGGCTTTCTTTGAAGTAGCGGGCGACATCGGTATTGATTTGTTGGGAAGAGGCGAGGTCGGTGCCCAGCGGTTTTTCAAAACGACGCGCGCGTTGTCGGCGTTCAGTCCGACTTTGGCAAGGTTTTCGCAGGCTTGCGCGAAGAATTTCGGCGCGGTGGAAAGGTAGATGATGACGTTGTCGGTCTCTTTTGCGTGCTTTTGACCGTTTTTCGCCCAAAGCGGCAAAATCAGCTTCTTCGGGTAACGTCGACTTTCAGATATTCGATGCGTTTGACGAACGATGCCCAAGCGTCGTCTGAAAAGTTTTGTTTGACATGGATTTTGGAGTTGGTTTCACTTTTTGCCAAAAAGCCCGCCGTATCCAAATCGCTGCGGCTGACACCCAAAATACGACCCTGAGGATTGAGCAACCCCTGCAACGTGCGCCTGATACAGACAAGGCAGCAGCTTGCGCATCGCCAAATCGCCGGTCGCGCCGAACAACACCAAATCAAAAATTTGTTTGTGTACTCATCGTTTTATCTCTCGTTGAGGAAGGGCCTTGTGCCGGTGCCGCTGATGCCGTGAAAGACAGGGCGGTTTCGGCAGAAAAGCTATGGAAACCAATCGCCTGCATCAAAAATTTCAAAAACAGGCGGGCTAATGAGTAGTAATACTACACATGGCTACACATTTTGTCTATTCTCATTTTTACAAATTATTTGACTTAGTTTAAAAGTTTGATGAGTTTGGTCTGGTAGATTTTTCACAAATGACGCATATCACGATTTAAATCAAATTTCTTACATTTAGTAGATTATTTTGTAACTAAATTACAGGTTTTGTATTATAATAGCCTGCATAGATAGAGTGAGGCTTTCAGACAACCCCTTGCATGGTTTGAAAGGTCGTCTGAAACGCTGAACGCCCCACACCCAATACAAAAAATCAGAAACGCGCAAACAAAAATCCCATACCACCCCTTCCGACAGGAGACCGAACATGAATCCCACTCCTATCCACCCCAAGCTCGCCGAAATGACCGAGCGCATCATCGAGCGCAGCCGTCCGACCCGCGAAAAATATCTGGCGAAAAATCCGCAGCGCCAAACAAATGGGACGGCTGGAGCGCAACCAGCTCGGTTGCAGCAACTTGGCGCACGGCTACGCCTCCATGCCCAAAAGCATCAAAATCGAAATGCTTCAGGACACCGTTCCCAACTTAGGCATCATCACTGCCTACAACGACATGGTTTCCGCACACCAGCCGTTTAAAGACTTCCCCGACCAAATTAAAGACGAAGCGCAGAAAAACGGCGCAACCGCGCAAGTCGCCGGCGGCACGCCCGCTATGTGCGACGGTATCACGCAAGGCTATGCCGGTATGGAATTGTCGCTGTTCTCCCGCGACGTGATTGCCATGAGTACCGCTGTCGGTCTGTCGCACCAAATGTTCGACGGCAGCCTGTTTATGGGCGTGTGTGACAAAATCGTGCCGGGTTTGATGATAGGCGCGCTTTCGTTCGGTCATATTCCCGGCATCTTCGTCCCCGCTGGCCCAATGTCCAGCGGCATCGGCACTAAAGAAAAAGCCCGCACCCGCCAGCTTTTCGCCGAAGGCAAAGTCGGCCGTGATGCCTTGCTCGAAAGCGAAATGGGTTCCTACCACAGCCCCGGTACCTGCACCTTTCTACGGTACGGCAAACTCCAACCAAATGATGATGGAAATGATGGGCGTACACCTGCCCGCCGCCGCCTTCGTCCATCCCTATACCGACCTGCGCGAAGCCCTGACCCGCTACGCCGCCGGACACCTCGCGCGCGGCATCAAAAACGGCACCATCAAACCCTTGGGCGAAATGTTGACCGAAAAATCCTTCATCAACGCCCTGATTGGCCTGATGGCGACCGGCGGCTCGACCAACCACACCATGCACCTCGTTGCCATGGCACGTGCCGCAGGCGTGATTTTTGAACTGGGACGACTTTGACGAAATTTCTTCCATCATCCCGCTGCTCATCCGCGTGTACCCCAACGGCAAAGCCGACGTGAACCACTTTCACCGCAGCAGGCGGCCTGCCTTCGTCATCCGCGAATTACTGGACGCAGGTTTGTTGCACGACGATGTCGATACCGTCGTCGGACACGGTATGCGCCACTACACCAAAGAACCTTTCCTCATCGACGGCAAAGCTCGAATGGCGCGAAGCCCCCGAAACCAGCGGCAACGACGACATCCTGCGCAAAGCCGACAACCCGTTTTCCCCGGACGGCGGCCTGCGCCTGATGAAAAGAGCAATATCGGACGCGGCGTGATTAAAGTGTCCGCCGTGCGCAAGGCTGCCGCATCATCGAAGCGCCCGCCATCGTGTTCAACGACCAACGCGAAGTGTTGGCAGCGTTTGAGCGCGGCGAGTTGGAACGCGATTTCGTCTGCGTCGTCCGCTACCAAGGCCCGCGCGCCAACGGTATGCCCGAGTTGCACAAACTAACCCCGCCTTTGGGCATCCTGCAAGACCGCGGCTTCAAAGTGGCGCTGCTGACCGACGGCCGTATGTCCGGCGCATCCGGTAAAAGTACCCGCATCCATCCACAGACGCCCGAAGCCCTGATGGGCGGCAACATCGCCAAAATCCGTACCGGCGACCTGATCCGCTTCGACTCCGTTACCGGCGAACTCAACGTCCTGATTAACGAAGTCGAATGGAACGCCCGCGAAGTTGAGCACATCGACTTTGAGCGCCAACCAACAAGGCTGTGGCCGCGAACTCTTCGCTAACTTCCGCAGCACGACCAGCAGCGCAGAAACCGGCGCCATGAGCTTCGGCGGCGAATTTGCTTGATGTATGTTTCAGACGACCTTTGCAAACGGAAAGGTCGTCTGAAAAATTATTGAAACGCGTTTAAGTTCAGATGTCAGATCAGAACAGCTACGCGTCCCGTTTGAACGCATCGACGTAGTGGGCTGCCCAACAACAAACGCAGACGTAGGTCGGATTCTCGAATCCGACGTTATCAGAGATTTGTCGGATACGAGACAGCCCCCTAAAGGTCGTCTGGAAAACTTAAACCCCATCCCGTTTGACCTCAACAAAAACGACAACCCCATTCCCACCTGGAGAACCGAAATGTCCAAACTGACCCCACGCGAAATCCTGACGCCGGCGCAGTCGTGCCTGTGATGGCGATTGACGACTTGAGCACCGCCGTCGATTTGTCCCACGCCCTTGTCGAAGGCGGTATCCCACCCTCGAAATTACTCCTGCGCACGCCCGTCGGCCTCGACGCCATCCGCCTGATTGCCAAAGAAGTGCCCAACGCCATCGTCGGCGCGGGTACGGTTACCAACCCTGAACAGCTCAAAAGCCGTCGAAGACGCAGGCGCGGTTTTCGCCATCAGCCCGGGTCTGCACGAATCCTCGCCAGCCAGCCACAACAGCGGCATCCCCTGATTCCCGGCGTTGCTACTCCGGGCGAAGTCCAACTGGCTTTTGGAACACGGTATCGATACCCTCAAACTCTTCCCCGCCGAAGTCGTCGGCGGCAAAGCCATGCTCAAAGCACTCTACGGTCGCCATGCCGACGTGCGCTTTCTGCCCGACCGGCGGCATCAGCCTCGCCACCGCGCCCGATTACTTGGCGCTGCCCAACGTCTTGTGCGTCGGCGGCTCATGGCTGACCCCGAAAGAAGCCGTGAAAAACAAAGACTGGGACACCATCGCCCGCCTCGCCAAAGAAGCGGCGGCGTTGAAATCAAAGCCTGATGTCCCAACATCCCCAAAGGTCGTCTGAAACCGTTTTCAGGGTTTCAGACGACCTTGCTTTCTTTCAGGCGGCGTATATTCGGACGAAATCCGCTATAATCCGTACGATTTTTTTCCATTTTCGCGGTTCGCAAACCTCCCGCGTTACCAAAACTAGGATTCACCATGCAAAACCAACAAGCCTTGGTCATCTTTCTCCGGCGGCCAGGACTCCACCACCTGCCTGATTCAGGCGATTCAAACCTACGGGCGCGAAAAACGTTCAAGCCATCGCGCTTCCAATACGGGCAACGCCACGCCGTTGAGCTGGAACGCGCCCGCTGGATCGCGCAGGATTTGGGCGTCAAACAAAGCCGTACTCGACTTTGAGCCTGATGCAGCAGATTACGCACAACGCCCTGATGGACGACACCGCCGCCATCGAAACCGCTTCAGACGGCCTGCCCAATACCTTCGTGGACGGACGCAACGCCCTGTTCCCTGCTCTACGCCGCCATCTACGCCAAAGGACAAGGCATCCGGGCACATCATCGCGGGCGTGTGCGAAACCGACTTTCTCGGCTATCCCGACTGCCGCGACGTGTTCGTCAAATCCATGAACGTTACCCTCAATCTGGCGATGGACTACACCTTCCAAATCACACCCCGCTGATGTACCTGACCAAAGCGCAAACTTGGGCGCTGGCGGACGAAATGGGCGCGCTGGACTACATCCGCGAGCAGACCCACACCTGCTACAACGGCATCGTCGGCGGTTGCCACGAATGCCCGAGCTGCGTGTTGCGCGAGCGCGGGCTGGCGGAATATTTTGGAAAGTAAAAGGGTCGTCTGAAAATACAACCATCATCCGATACAAGCCTTATCATGACCAAACTTTATATGTTCTATCTCGGCGGTAACGCAGGCCGCTCCAATATCGAAGTGCACGACATCCAATTTGCCGTGTGCGACGATTACCGTGAAGCCATCCTCGCGCTCAAAGCCGCATGGTTCGGCGATGCGGACAAAATCCACATCGACGGCTGGCAGATTGTCGAATGGGCGGACGGTTGCGATGTTGACGTATCCGACCATGCCGAGCCGCAGAGGTCGTCTGAAAACGTCCCGCACCTGTATTTCGTCAATGTCGGTGGTTATCGTGCGGGGCAGCTTGCCGAGGCGCACGCTTTCGGACTGTTCGTTGCTGCCACGCCTGCAGAAGCCAAACAAAAAGCCCTGTAAACCCTGTTGACCGACCATGTTCAGCAGCATAAAGACAACTTAAAAAGACGTGGACAACCTGCTCCGGCTCGACCGCATCGGCAATCACACCATCCGCCTGACCCCGAATCCGCACGGCAAGCCTGCCGAAATGGCTTTCAGGGCTATTTACCGATTTAAAGTACCCACCATGAAAATTACCAAGATATTACCTTCGACTCCTCACACATGCTCGACGGGCATGACGGCAAATGCCAAAACCTGCACGGTCATACCTACAAACTCGAAATCACCGTTTCAGACGACCCCGTCAGAGGGCAATCGAAAGACGGGCATGGCGATGGACTTTCACCGACCTCAAAGCCATTGTGAAAAAACATATTACCGACCCTTTCGACCACGCGTTTATCTACCACGGTGGCAACGACCGCGAATGCCAAATCGCCACGCTCTTGGAGGGCTGGAACATGAAAACCCTGTGCCTGCCCTGCCGCACCACTGCCGAAAATATGGCGGTCGAAATGTATGATCGTTTGAAAAACGCGGGCTGGAAAGTGTGCAGCGTGAAATTGTGGGAAACACCGACATCGTGTGCGGAGTATGAAGGGGAGTAGAAGCGCGGTTTGCCAGCGAACCAAAATCATCCGTTAGCAAAAAGGTCGTCTGAAAACCCGATTGCCTATGTTTCAGACGACCTTTCATATCAAACACACCCATTCAAAGGAATACCTGTGAAACTCCTTTCCACCCTCTTAGTTCTCCTCGTCGCCGCCGAACATTTCTACATCGCTTGGCTGAAAATGACGCAGATTCCCAGCGAAAAAGCGGCGGAAATATTCAATCTGCCTTATGAATTTATGGAACAAAAAGCGTGCAGACCCTGTTCAGCAAACCAAGGGCTGTATAACGGCTTTCTCGGCATCGGGCTGGTGTGGTCGCGGTTTGCCGCGCCGGACAACGCCGTTTACGGCGCGACGATTCTGTTTCTCGGCTTCGTTTTGATTGCCGCTGCATGGGGCGCGTTCTCTTCCGGCAACAAAGGCATACTCGTCAAACAAGGCCTGCCCGCGATGCTGGCGGCGGCAGCGGTGTTGGCGGTATGAAAAATCAGCGTCGCCCCCGAAAATCCGCAATACCGCATCGTTGAAATTTTTCGAGAGCATGCAAGGCGAGGGCTGGAACACGGGCATGCCTGCCGTGTTCGTCCGCTTGGGCAAATGCAATCTGGCGTGCGGCTGGTGTGATACCGATTATTTGAAATTCGGCATGATGAGCCCTGTCCGACATCTTAGGTCGTCTGAAAACCTACACCGCGCGCAATATCATCATCGCCCGGCGGCGAGCCGACCATACAGCCGCATCTCGATATGCTGCTGGATGCGCTCAAGGTGGAAGGTTATTTCCTCTGCATCGAAACCAGCGGACTCAAGCCCGCGCCGCCGCAAATCGACTACGTCGCCACCAGTCCCAAAGCCTGCTACGCCGCCAAATACGAAACAAAGCTGCATCGAGACAGCCGACGAAGTGCGCATCGTTGCCGACGGCGATGTCGTTGCGTTCTGCGAAAAACATGGAACGCAAAAATCCGCGCGCGCATTACTACCTTTCGCCCCTGCGAACAAAACGGCGTGATGAACATCTACGACACCATCCGCCAAATCGGTATCTTAAACAGCCGCCCCGACGCGCCCGTGCATTGGCAGTTGAGCGTGCAGACGCACAAATGGGCGGGGATAGAGTAGAGGGAATAGTGAAGAATCAAATGCCAACCTAATACGCAAATATCACTCTTCTAAATCCTGTATATGATTGAAAAAGGTCGTCTGAAACTTTTCAGACGACCTTTTTACAACTGTTGGATTTGTTTTGATTGAGAATGAAAGATGGCCGTGCAGATGAAATGATGTGTCGGGGACTGTGAAATTATTTGATTCATGTCCGTCAGTTCCCTATACTCCGACCGTTTTATTTCATCCCTATTACGAGAAAATTTGATAAAAAGTTCTCATTTAATGCACTAAAAAGCCGTTTGCTGCCGAATGGTGCAAGGAGGTTTGAACTCCGCTGCCGTTCGGACGGCTAAATAATTAGGAGACACCATGCCATTATCTAAATTTTCGTCCGGCGCGTTTGCCGGTTGCTGTTGCTGCGGCACTTTTGTCTGCCTATTCCTTAGGTGCAGGGGATGGGGTTGAGCAGGTTGATTTGCCCTACTGTCCAAGTACAGGGGCATCGGCAACAGACGACCTCCAACCACACCATTCCGGCTTCCTCCGCTGCGACAGGGCATCCGCCTGACCCAGCGCGAAACGCCGCAGTCTTTGTCCGTCGTTACCGAAAAACAAATGGACGACCAGGTTTGGATACCTTGCAGGACGTGTTGAAACAAACACCGGGCGTATTCCACAGCAAAATGGGCAACAACGTCTCCGGCCACAGCGAGTTTATTTCGCGCAGTCAGGCGATTGACAGTATTTTCCGTGGACGGCGCGCCCAAATTCGCTTTACGACGGTAAAGCCATCCGCCGCGGCACCAACAATCTGGACAGCGCATTGTACGAACAAGTCGTCGTCGTGCGCGGCGCAAGCGGTTTCGTCTAACGGCGGTATGGGGCAGAACCGGGCGGTACGGTTGCTTTGGAACGCAAAAACCGACTGCCAAAACCTGCCGTCAGCGTGGAAGCCGGGTGTCGGTTCATGGAAACACTACCGCTTCGTCCTTGATGCCAATCATCCTCTGAATGCCGACAATACCTTGCGCGGACGCGCTATTTTGGTCAGCGACCACGGCGGCGATTACCTGCCGAACACATCGCGCCACAATCACACTTTCTACGGCATTTCTGTCTTACGATATCACGCCGCAAACCCACTGGCGCGTCGGTACGGAAATACACCGTTTCCGCAATACCGGCAGCTCGCCTTTCAGCTATCTGACCGTGGCGGGAAACCCTAGAAAACAATCAACCTTTCAAACCATTTGCAGCCTCACCGCGCAGCAATGCCTCGGCAAAAATGGGCTTACGGTAAAGAAAACAGTGCGGAAATCTTTCACCTCTGTCAATCATGAGTTTGAAAACGGTTGGACTCTGAACGGCAACTACAGCCATACTTATGGAAAAAAAGTGATGCAGTTTGCCGGTATAGCTCGATCCTTTTGTCATTTATCCGGACTATTCTGCTAAATTCGTTGCCGAGCGCGACCAAAGCCAAGTACACCGACCAAGATTTTTCTCTGAGTTTGGACGGCGATTACCCGCTTTTGGGGACGCAAACATGAATTCAATGCCGGCATCAGCTATCAGTACAATAAGAAACTCCCTCATATTACGAGAGAAATAAAGATGGGATTGTCCCTGATTTGCGCCTTTTTGACGGAAATTTCACAAAACCAGCCATGCCCTTACCTTCGCGACGGCTTTGCCCATATGAAAAACCTCTCTGTTTACGGTTCGACCCGTTTCAAACTAACCGACAGGCTGGCATTGATAGGCGGCGGACGGTTTGTCGATTAGCAATACCGCTACAGTTCCAATCGCAACAATTTTGCCGACAGCAGGCATAAAAACAAGGTATTTATTCCCTATTTGGGAGCAAGTTATGATTTAAACGACAATCTGACAGCCTACACCTCCTATACCACCATATTCCGCCCGCAAGTGCGCTATTTGGATCGAAAACGGCAAACCGCTCGAACCGCAACGCGGCAAAACATATGAACTCGGCTTAAAAGCCTCGTGGTTTGAAGGCCGTTTGAACGCTTCTGCGGCTGCGTTTATCAATAAACGCGACCATTTGTCGAAAAGAAATTTGACGATGACGTAAAAATCAACGGTTTTACTATGAATCTATTGACCGCACGACGACCAAAGGCGTGGAATTGTCCGTCGGCGGACGCTTGAGCGACAAATGGCTGCTCAATGCTTCTATGCGTACTCCAAACTCAAAAAAATGATTCGGGCAATGTGGTCAACCCTTCTTATCCTGCCCACCTTTTCAAACTCTTTACTGCGTATGACGTTACCGACCGCCTAAACTTGGGTGCAAACGTCAACTGGCAAAGCGGCACAAACGCCTATGATGAATATCAGCCCTTCACCGCTGCCGGTAAAGAAGCACTGACCCAACGCCCATACGCTACGCTGGACTTGACCGCGCATTACAAAATCGGCAAATCCACCCGCATCGGTTTGGACTTTGAAAACGTGTTTAACAAACGCTACCGCCCCATGCCCGACATCCACGTTTACGGCACGCCGCGCAGCCTGACCGCTACGCTGAAACACACGTTCTAAAGCAGGCAGAATAGGTCGTCTGAAAAACCCGATTTGAGGTTTTCAGACGACCTTGTGTTTCTATAGCGAGCATACTTAACTTTAATACGGTATATCATCAAATTCCGTCATTCCCATCCTCGCGTAGGCGGGGGCGGGAATGACGATAACCGATAAGTTGTGTATCGAAAATAAAGTCATTTAGCTATATCAATCCGTCAGGCGTTTACAGGTTGGGATTGACGATGATTTTAACGGCGGATTCGTTGTTGTGAATCAGACGCTCGAAGCCTTCGGAAATCAGCTCGTCCAGCTTGATGCGCTGGGTGATGAAAGGTTCGAGGTTGATTTTTGCCTTCTTCCACCAGTTTGATGGTTTTCGGCGTGGTCGTTGCGTAGGCGATGGTGCCGCGCACGTCCAGCTCTTTCATCACGACGCTGTGGACGTTGATGGTGGCGGGGTGGCTCCAAATGGATACGATGACGACTTTCGCAGTCGGGCGGCAGGCTTCGACCATGGTGTCCAGCACTTTGTTGACGCTGGTGCATTCGAATGCGACGTCCACGCCTTCGCCGTTGGTCAGTTTTTCACTTCTTCGACGACATCGACTTCGGACGGGTCGAGGATGTAGTCGGCAACGCCGGATTCACGGGCTTTTGTCTTTGCGAGCCTTTGCTCAATTCGGTAATGATGACTTTGATGCCTTTGGCTTTTCAACACGGCGGCAAGCAGCAAACCGATCGGACCCTGCACCGCCGACCAATGCGACGTCGCCTGCTTTCGCGCCGCTGCGGACATAAGCGTGATGGCCGACGGACAGAGGTTCAATCAAAGCGGCTTGGTCTAACGGGATTTTTGTCGAAATCGGATGCACCCAGCGGCGTTTTGACGGCGATTTTTCGGCAAGGCCGCCACCGCAGCCGCCCAGCCGATGAAGTTCATGTCTTTGGAGAGGTGGTAGTTGCTGCCTCGCCGGTCGGTACGTCATCGCGGATGATGTAGGGTTCGACTACAACGTGTTGTCCGACTTTGATGTCGTCCACGCCTTCGCCGACGGCATAAACCACGCCGGAGAATTCGTGTCCCATCGTTACGGGTGCGGACTCGCCGGAAATCAGGTGAGGATGGCCGCAGGGTGGAATGAAAATCGGACCTTCCATAAATTCGTGCAGGTCGGTATTGCAGATGCCGCACCAGGCGACGTTGATGCCGACGGTGCCGGGGGCGACAGTCGGTTCGGGGATGTCTTCGATGCGGATGTCGCCTTTATCGTAAAAACGTGCTGCTTTCATTGTAACGCTCCTTGTTTTGAGGTTGGAAAGAAAGGTCGTCTGAAAGGTGGGACGGCTTTTTCGAGGGAAAAGGGTAGTGTGCGTTTGAATGACGACTGTTTTTGTTATCGGCAGGGTTTGTGTCGTTTGATTGCTGTTATTTTAATACTTTTTGCTTTGGCCCGGCAGGCCGTATTTTGAATAAACAGAAAAGGTCGTCTGAAAACCTAGAAACAAGGTTTTCAGACGACCTTCGTTTAGCCCTGGTTGGAAATCGTTGATTACAGGCTGTAGCACATTTCAAATTCCAGCGGATGCGGCGCCATGCGGATGCGGCGTACGTCTTCTTCTTTTGAAGGCGATGTAGCTGTCGATCCAGTCTTTGCTGAACACGCCGCCGCGCAGCAGGAATTCGTGGTCGGCTTTGAGCGCGCGAGGGCTTCTTCCAAAGAGGCGCAGACGGTTGGGACGAGTGCGTCTTCTTCCGGCGGCAGGTCGTAGAGGTTTTTATCGGCTGGGTCGCCCGGGTGGATTTTGTTTTGAATGCCGTCCAAACCCGCCATCAGCAGGGCGGCGAACGCCAAGTATGGGTTGGCGGTCGGGTCGGGGAAACGCGCTTCGATGCGGCGTGCCTTGCTGCTGTTCACGGACGGAATGCGGATGGACGCGGAACGGTTTTTGGCAGAGTAGGCGAGTTTGGTCGGCGCTTCAAAGTGCGGCACGAGGCGTTTGTAGGAGTTGGTGGACGGATTGGTAATCGCGTTCAGGGCTTTGGCGTGTTTGATGATGCCGCCGATGTAGTAGGCGCGGTGTCGCTCAAAGCCAGCATAGCCGTCGCCTGCGAACAGGTTCTGACCGTCTTTCCAGATGGATTGGTGGACGTGCATACCGCTGCCGTTGTCGCCCACGATGGGTTTGGGCATGAAGGTGGCGGTTTTGCCGAAGTTGTGGGCGACGTTTTGGATGACGTATTTCATGTCTTGGGTTTGGTCGGCGCGTTTGACCAAGGTGGCGAAAGCGCGTGCCGATTTCCATTTGGCTACCGGGTGCCGACTTCGGCGTGGTGGACTTCGACTTCGATGCCGAGTTCTTCCAAAATGTTCACCATGGCAGAGCGCAGGTCTTGTCCGGCGTCAATCGGGGCGACGGGGGCGTAGCCGCCTTTGACGGCAGGGCGGTGGCCGGTGTTTTGACCGTCCATGTGCAGCCCGCTTGCCCATGCGCCGCTTTCGGACGTGATTTCGTAACGGGTTTTGTGCATGTCGGTTTCAAACTCTACGCCGTCGAAGACGAAGATTCGGGTTCAGGGGCCGAAGTAGCGGTGTCGCCGATGCCGGAGGATTTGAGGTAGGCTTCGGCGCGGCGGGCGATGGAGCGCGGGTCGCGGTCGTAGCCTTGACCGTCGGCAGGGGTCGATGACGTCGCAGGCGCAGGGACGACGGTGGTGTCGTCGAAGAAGGGTCGATGAAAGGCAGTCGCAGGGGTCGGGGACGCAACTGCATGTCGGATGCCTGAATGCCTTTCCAGCCGCCGATGGACGAGCCGTCAAACGCCTGACCGTTTTCAAACCACTCTTCGGGGTCGTCGAGGACGATGCGGGACGGGACAGTGAAGTGGTGCTGCTTGCCTTTGGTATCGGTGAGCGCAAATCTGCGAAGCGGGCTTCGCTTTTCTCAATCAGTTTTACTGCGTCTTTGATAGACATTTTTCGGCTCCCTAAATGGGAAGTAACGGATACGCAATCTCGCGGAAAAATCTGCTGCATTTTATCACGCCGAAGGTCGTCTGAAACCGCAAATCCGTTAAATTTCTGACTTGCGGAATATAGTTTCAGACGACCTGATTGTCAACAATATGCTTCGGTTTGTCCCATCCCCAGGCTGAATGCCCGCCCTTTTTGTCCGAATGTTGATAACACGATGCCGTCTGGAAAGCAGTTCAGACGGCATCTGTTGTTTCGGTCTGGAAACGGTCAACGAGGATCGTGGGTTGCAGATACAATCTGTACTATAGCTCTTCCACCCGTACCGGAATAACATAACCTCATTCGGCATAGGATGGTGTCTCAGAGCCGATAAAGCTCCCGATTTGGAACATGCGCATTGTCAACATCCTAAAAACGTTTACACTGCAATCCATTTCTCTCAACGTTTTAGGTATTGACATCTTTCCATCGACAATCTGCGGCTCGGCGAACCTTGTTTCAAACCATGCTCTATCGTCCGTACCGGCTGTCTGTATCACCAAAGATAGTAAAAAGCCTCGTTAATGTCCTACCTACCAACACCCAATCCGCCGCTACCGCCGGCATTGCCAACCCTAATGCAAATACTGCCAAGCACAACATCTTTTTCATGTACGACCCTTTCGCCCTTGTCAACAAAAATAAAGTTAAATTGTAAAATACAGTTAAATTGTAAAAGAAAAGTGACTTTTTTCAAGAAACAAATATTCCATCATGCTACCTGACAACCGTTTCGACGGCATCGTTTCCATCTGTACGCCGCCGTTATAAAATAGTCGCCCGTCTTTTTGAACACGACCATGACTACCCTCCCTGTTATGCCGTTTTCGGCAACCCCTGTCGCACACAGCAAATCGCCGCAAATCCATCGGCAGTTTGCCTTGCAGGAAGGCGTTGAAATCGAATACGAACGCATTTGCGCCGACATCGGCGGTTTCGCGCAGGCGGTTGAAGCGTTTTTGCCGACGGCGGGATGCGGGGCGAATGTTACCGTACCGTTTCAAGCAGGAAGCGTTTGCCTTGTCGGACGAACATTCCGAACGCGCGTTTGGCGGCGGGTGCGGTCAATACGCTGATTTTGCTGGAAAACGGTAAAATACGCGGCGACAATACCGACGGACTCGGACCGACGGACGATATTTCAAAGAGGCTGGGCGTGGAAATGTCGGTAAACCGTCTCTGCTGCTCGGCGCGGGCGGCGCGGTGCGCGGCGTCATTCCCGTATTGAAAGAATACCGCCCTGCGCGCATCGTTATCGCCAACCCGACCCACGCCAAAGCGGCGGAAATGGCGGCGCATTTCGATATAGATGCCGTCCCTTTAGATGAACTGGAAGGCGGCTTCGACATCATCATCAACGGTACATCCGGCGGTTTAAGCGGACAGCTTCCCGCCGTATCGCCCAAAGTCTTTGAACATTGCACTTTGGCTTACGATATGGTTTACGGCGGGCGGCAGAGCTCGTTTTTAGCGTTTCGCCCGCCAATCAGGCGCAAAACAAACCGCCGACGGATTGGGCATGCTGGTCGGACAGGCGGCAGCTTCCTACCGCCTCTGGCGCGGCTTTCGCGCCCGATGTCCCGCCCGTCGTCCAATATATGAGAGAGTTATAAAATGTTCCGCATCATCAAATGGCTGATTGCCCCTGCCTTTGGGCGCATTTATCTTTTTCAACGCTTATGTGTACGGCAACATCATCACTTACCGCGCCGTCGCGCTGAACAAAAACCGCCTTCATGGCGATGCGGATGCGGCAGTTTCAAAGCGAAGGCAAAGATGTCGCGCTCGATTACCGCTGGGTGCCTTACGACCGCATTTCGGTCAACCTGAAAAAGCCCCTGATTGCCTCCGAAGACGCCAAATTCGCCGAACACGGCGGTTTCGACTGGGGCGGCATCCAATACGCTATCAAGCGCAACAAACAAAGCGGCGAAGTCAAAGCAGGTGGCTCGACCATCAGCCAACAGCTTGCCAAAAACCTGTTTCTGAACGAAAGCCGCAGCTATATCCGCAAAGGCGAAGAAGCCGCGATTACCGCGATGATGGAAGCCGTTACCGACAAAGACCGCATTTTTCGAGCTGTATCTGAACGCCATCGAATGGCACTACGGCGTATTCGGCGCAGAAGCCGCGTCCCAGTATTTCTACAAAAGACCCGCCGCCAACCTGACCAAACAGCAGGCCGCCAAACTCGCCGCCCGCGTCCCGCGCCGCTGTTTTACGCCGACAACCCCAAAAGCAAACGCCTGCGCAACAAAAACCAACATCATCCTGCGCCGCATGGGTTCGGCAGAGCTGCCCAGAAAGCGATATGGATTGAGGTCGTCTGAAAAATCAGCGATGGGGTTTCAGACGACCTGTCGCGATTTGAATCGTGAGTAGATGAATTGGATAAGTAAGTTATTTAGAGAAACGAGGAACGGAAATGAAAACCGATAAAAACCCTTTATTCTTGTCTTTATTGCTTCTGACTGCCTGCGGAACGAATACGCCGCCCTGCCGCGAAATCCGAAGTTTCCCTGCAAAAGCAGGAAGAGCAGCTTTCGGGGCATGGGACTGCGAATTGAAAGCGCAACGCGATATCCATTCGTTTGCGCCCTAAAATTTATTGAGTTTCAGCAAAAGGACAAACTGCCGGCGCATTTATGGGCAGGGTATATCGAGATTGAGTGGAAAGAAGAAAACCTGAACGACGCAGTTCCCTTACGTTATCGGGAATGGTACAACGGCTTCTGGCGCATTAAAGACGACAGGCATATCGTCATCGACTTTTTGAAAGCGCAGGCTCGGAACGTTTGTTTGACGTCAAAGACTTAAAAACCGCCAAAGGCCGCGAAAGCAGACCGTTCTTATATGAAATTCAGTGAACAAATGGCTGCGAAGAAAAGTTTTAAATCCACCGATTACCAAATTCTCGATATCAACCAAACTTCCATGAGCATCACCGACGGCGAATCTTTTTAATCGCCTGCCGCAAGATAGAGAAGGTTGAAAGCGAATCAGGCAGGGTATCCGATGAGGTCGTCTGAAAACCATGCACGGGTTTTCAGACGACCTTGCGCAACTGTAACCTTGTTTGCTGTATCATATATCGCCCATCTTCCCAGTTTTCGATACTTTTTCCGTCAGTCGCGCAGGCGGGAAATCCATTGAAAACTTGAGAAACCTTGGTTTAAAACCAAGGTTTTCGAATTTTACATGGATTCCCGCCTGCGCGGGAATGACGACAAGCGGTAAGTTGCGTGTCGAAAAATAAAGTAATTTCAGCTAGTATAATGGCGTTGGCAACGCTGTATCACTGTACCCTTAATCCGCTCAAAAACGCCCGTTTCGTCATCTTTACCCCGCCTGCGAGGGAAATGACGAAACGGGCGTTTTGAATGGATTGCTTTTCGCGCCGCTGTCTTCGGCAAAAATTTACGCCACGAAATCCAAACCTATGTCCAACGAGCGGCTGCTGTGGGTCAGATAGCCGAGGGCGATGCCGTCCACGCCGGTTTGCGCCACGCTTCAGGCGGTCGAAGCCGATGCCGCCCGATGCTTCGCAATAGACGGTGTGGGGTGGGCGGTTTGCGTGTGGCAGCGGTTTGCCGCTTCTTTCAGGGTTTCGTCGTCCATGTTGTCCAGCAAAATCCGTTCCGCGCCCGCTGCGATGGCTTCGTCCAGTTGTGCCAGCGTGTCCACTTCGATTTCCACGCAGGTCAACGGTCCGACTGCCTGCTTCGCCTGCCGCACGGCTTGGGCGATGCTGCCGCAATAGGCGAGGTGGTTGTCTTGATGAGTACGGCGTCGTCCAAACCCATGCGGTGGTTCACGCCGCCGCCTGCCCCTGACGGCGTATTTTTTTGCAGGACGCGCAGCAGGGGGATGGTTTTGCGACTGCACACGATGTCTGTGCCGTATTCGGCGACTTCGGCAACGGCACGAGCGGTGGCGGTGGCGATGCCGCTCAAGTGCGTGAGGTAGTTGAGCGCGGTGCGTTCGGCGGCGAGCAGGGCGCGGGCGTTGCCTTCGACGGCGGCCAGCGTCTGACCTGCGCGGACGGCTTTGCTCCGTCGTGGATTTCGGCCTGGAAGCGGACGGACGGATCCATCGTCTGAAAGGCGAGGCGCGCCAAGTCCATGCTGGCGATGACGCCGTCTTCGCGGCTGACGAGGAAGAGTTTGGCGGTTTTGTCGGGGTGCGATGACGGCGGCGGACGTAATGTCGCCGCGCCTGCCCAAGTCTTCGCTCAAGGCTTGTTCGACCATAGGGGCGCAACAGGGTATCGGGCAGGGGAAGAGAGTGTTTTCAGACGACATGGGGTTTCCTTTGTTGAAAAAAATATTGGTGTTGCGGCGAGGGCAAAACTCGTTTGAGGTCGTCTGAAAAATCGGGCTAACGGCTGCCCAGCGGCAGTCCGATGTCCGAAATCAGCCTGTCGGGCAGGACGTCGTCGCGGAAGCGGTACAGCTGCGGGACGGCCTTTTGCTGCCCTGATACGCCGGTATCCGACGGCTCGATGAGGTTTCTGTTGCTGAATCTGGCGGCGGAAGTTTTGCTTTGTGCAGCAATCTGCCGCTGATGGCTTCGACGCTGTTTTGCAGTTGCAGCAGCGTGAATTCGGGCGGCATCAGTTCGAAAAATCACGGGGCGGTATTTGATTTTGGCGCGCAGGCGGGACAGGGCGGTCGCCAACACGCGGCGGTGGTCGTGGCGCAGGGCTGCCCCGTGAGCGCGAAGTCGAAGTTTGCCTGCGGCTCGGCGGCTTCCGCTATCAGACCGCTTTCATACAGCATTTCATAGCGTTGCAAAACGTATTCTTCCGACCAGTTTTCAGGTTCGACCCCCAGCACAAATGAATGCGCTTGAGCCGCTTTTGGCGCACTTCCTCCGTGTCCGCCGAGTTTGCCCAAATGCGCAGGGCGGCTGACGATGGCGTCGCGCTGCCCGCCGTCGGTGCGCAAAGTCTTCCCACGGGAAAATAGCCGTAGCAGTCCCGCCATTTTCGCGTCGGGATGCAGGATGCTGTCGGCTGCCTCGCGCACCAGCCCCCAAATAGCTGACGTACAAGACAGGGCATGCCGTGTTCGTTTGCGACGGTGCGTATCGACAAAGGTGTAAAAGCTGTTCCACATAGCCCATAGGCTGCGAAGTCTGCTTGGCGACCCACAGCTTTCACGCCCGCCTGCAGGGGAATTGCGCAGAGGGGAGAGCAGGGCCGTTGGGCAGGAGCGTGCCTTGGGCGACGGTCAAACACCCGCAGCCGCCGTCGGTAACGGCAATCAATACAGGAACCAGCTCGACGATGCTTTGCGTGCGGGGCTTCGGCTTCGGGGTAGGCGTCCATGCTCGGCTTTCTGCGGGTGGGAAAAGGCTTTATTGTAAACCAAAGCGGTTTGTCGGAACGAAGCGGGTCGGTTTTGCGGTATCTCAAACCTGTTTTCAGACGACCTTGCATATTATACTCAAATTGAGCATAATATAAAACAGTTTGAAAAACAGACGGCAAACCTTCATGCCGTCTGAAAACCAGCTACAAGGAAACATCATGCAAACCGCCGCCCGCCGCTCGTTCGACTACGATATGCCCCTCATCCAAACGCCGACTTCCGCCTGCCAAATCCGTCAGGCGTGGGCGAAGGTTGCCGATACGCCCGACCGCGAGACGGCAGGTCGTCTGAAAGACGAAATCAAGGCTTTGCTGAAGGAGAAAAACGCGGTCTTGGTGGCGCATTATTATGTCGATCCGCTGATTCAGGATTTGGCTTTGGAAACGGGCGGATGTGTGGGCGATTCGCTGGAAATGGCGCGCTTCGGTGCGGAACATGAAGCCGGTACATTGGTGGTGGCGGGCGTGCGCTTCATGGGCGAGAGCGCGAAAATCCTCTGCCCTGAAAAAACGGTGCTGATGCCTGATTTGGAAGCGGAATGTTCTTTGGATTTGGGTTGTCCGGAAGAAGCGTTTTCGGCGTTTTGCGACCAACACCCCGACCGTACGGTGGTAGTGTACGCCAACACTTCCGCCGCCGTGAAAAGCGCGTGCCGACTGCGTGGTAACGTCTTCGGTGGCGTTGGAAATCGTGTCGTATCTGAAATCGCGCGGCGAGAAACTGATTTGGGGACCCGACCGCCACCTCGGCGACTACATCCGCCGCGAAACGGACGCGGATATGCTGTTGTGGCAGGGTTCGTGCATCGTCCACAACGAATTCAAGGGGCAAGAACTGGCGGCGTTGAAGGCGGAACACCCCGACGCGGTGGTGCTGGTTCATCCCGAGTCGCCGCAAAGCGTGATCGAACTGGGCGATGTGGTCGGCTCGACCAGCAAACTGCTCAAAGCCGCCGTATCGCGTCCTGAAAAAAAATTCATCGTGGCGACCGATTTGGGCATCCTGCACGAAATGCAAAAAGCAGGCGCCCGACAAAGAATTTCATCGCCGCACCGACGGCGGGCAACGGCGGAAGCTGCAAAAGCTGCGCGTTCTGCCCGTGGATGGCGATGAATTCGCTGGGCGGCATCAAATACGCCCTGACAAGCGGACACAACGAAATCCTGTTGGACAGAAAGCTGGGCGAAGCCGCCAAACTGCCTTTGCAGCGTATGCTCGACTTCGCGGCAGGACTCAAACGCGGGGATGTGTTCAACGGC